>Ga0208756_100016_pt1 | contig 199304 bp, 174 predicted proteins | sample LakWasMe73_LOW10_2_FD_183901 | JGI IMG/M metagenome (GOLD analysis project Ga0208756, IMG submission 183901) | Freshwater sediment methanotrophic microbial communities from Lake Washington under simulated oxygen tension - Sediment Metagenome... | ecosystem: Environmental > Aquatic > Freshwater... | reverse complement strand
AACGTAGTAAAATTAGGGAGCGGTCATAATGACCGCTCACCTAAACTGGCTGGCTTAAAACCGCCGAATTATAAAATTAAAAAAAATAATTAAAACCCTTGGTTTTTAACACAGAATCTATGTGTTTAAAAAGATTTGAAATAAGGAATAACTGTATGGTTAAATATTTTCTCCCGATAATAATATCTGCCAGGCTTCGGTAACTTTTCTTTTCTCCAGCAATTCGGCAGCATAAATGTGTAATTCTTTTTCCATCTCTGCCGGACTGCCGGAATAATATTGAATGATATTTTTTAACCTGTCGTCATTGAACGCCGGATTGATGGAAGGCATTTCGGTTACATTGCCCAGCATGCCTAAATGGTTGCCTGTTAAAATAGTACTGCATCGGATTCCTTCAGGTAAAGCATCTACACCAATACCCAGTTCAGTGTTGGGCTTGTTAACAGTAAAGAGGCTGTTCTCATCAACTTTACAATACCAATCGCCGCCAAGTCTGGCTACCAAATGCAGCTTGCGCTGATCTATTTTTCCGTCATCTCCTAAAATACTTTCATCTACATGCATACACAATACTTCTGCAATAACTAATTGCCCGGCGCCACCATCCTTGCCTAAGCTTTTGATCTCATTTACTTTACACTCCAGTTTAATTTTTGCTTCTTTTACCATTGGGGGTTTTACCATTGTGGCAGCTTCTTTGGTAAAACCTGCTTTGGCAAACTCATCTACTCCTTTGGGATATTCGCAACTGGCAAGGCTTGTTTGTTGTACCATGCTATAGTCAACAATATTGATCACACATTCCGGTACTTCCAGCACATTCTGAAGGGTATGTTTGATTGTATTATCTCTTATTCTTCTGACGGGCGAAAAAATAACAATGGGCGGATTGGAGGAAAAGAGATTAAAAAAACTAAAAGGACTCAGGTTTACATTACCTGCCGCATCCACAGTACTGGCAAAACAGATAGGCCTCGGTGCTATAGCATGCTGGAGCCATTGTTGTTTTTCGGGGGTTGATAGTTTTTGAATATCAATGATCATAATGTATTGGCGGATTGACGAATTACGGATTAACGGATTGAGGTTTAGTTTTTATGTTCTTTCAGATATTTTATGAAACCTCCGATTTTTTTACCGAGCAGGAGGGATTTATTACTGAAATATTTATAAGCTGTCTCATCGATCATTTTGGCTTTATTTAAAATTGTGAACTGATTATAAACCTCGCCTGCAGAACCTTTTGAGTAAGTGAGAAAACGGATAAATATTTTATTATTTCCATATTCAAACCCTTCCGCAATATTGTTTGATATAGAAGCCGCTGCTGATCTTAATTGATCTTTCATTCTAAAATCAGTTCTAAGCTTTCCCGTTTCACAAAAAGTATATACTTCTGCGGCAAAATCAACAGCATCCTGCCATAAAGGGACCTGAGTAAACGATAGATATTTTGGCATAACCTTAATTTCTAAAATCCGCTAATCCGTAATCCGCCAATCCGCAAATTTCTTTTTTGCCAAAATATCAAAAATCAATCTTCCATATCTCCGTATAAATACGCTATTTCAAAAACAAAACACTATTTTTTCTTTGCCAAAATGGAAAAAGCACTCTCTTCTGCCACGATGGTGTTGCTGAGTTTACCGATCCCTTCTATTTCCATTTCAACTGTATCTCCTTCCTGCAGCCACTGTTCTTTATAATCGGGGTCATTGAGTTTGCCGGTGCCGTTTAGTTCTAATAAACAACCGGTGCCTACTGTGCCGCTGCCGATCACATCTCCGGGATGGAGGTCTGCTCCGTAGGCGCAGCGTTCAATGATCTCCGCAAAGGTCCAGTCCATCTCACTTGTATTGCCATTGCTTACCTGTATGCCATTTATCCGGCATTTCATAGAGAGGTTCCAGCTTTTACCGGTATGTCCTTCTTTGCAGGGTACTTCAAAAGGTTCCAGTTCATCCAATGTAACCAAACAAGGCCCGATCACTGTTGCAAAATCTTTTCCTTTTGCGGGGCCAAGGTTCAGTAACATTTCTTCCATCTGTAACCTGCGGGCACTCATATCGTTCATGATCATTAATCCGCCAATGTATCGATCAGCTTCTTCTGCTTTGATGTTTCTCCCATGCTTACAAATAACAATAGCAACTTCCAGTTCAAAATCAAGTTTCTCAAAATGATCGGGCATGCATTTGATCTCGCCGGGACCCTGTATGCTATAGTGATTGGTGAAATAGAAAACAGGATATTGATCAAACTCTGGAATCATATCAGCTTTGCGGTTTCTTCTTGCCGCAGCCACGTGCTGACGGAATGCATATCCATCGCGGCAGGAAGTAGGAAAGGGAACTGGCGCCAGTAACTCACTTTCCTCTACGGGTACACCCTGTTCGCTGCTGATTTTGCCGCTTTTGATAGCTGCTTCTACTTGTTTTGCAATAGGGAACATATCATCCCAGTAATGCAAAAACATATTCATGCTGTTGGGCAGATCAGGATGCAACAGATCACAATCAAATAATAATCCATCAACTAAAAAAGCCAATTGGTCACGGCCATCAATCAGGTAGGAAACAAGTTTCATAGTGCAAACAATATTAGGAAGTGAAAATAGCCTAAAAAAATGAGGCTATGCTTTATGGGTTATTGAAATAAGATCCGGAAATCACCATTTGTCTTCTTCGGGAATATCTCCCTCCTGTTTAAACATTTCTTTTGATTTTTTCTTTTGCAGTTGCCTTTCAATAATCAATGCGGCAATGATTTTACCGGCATCTTCATTTGGGATGTCTTCCAGCATTTTTCTGAGCTTGTTTTCATTAATATCCAAACGATACAACAGACTCAACAAGCCGTTGAAGTCCCGAAGAATCATATCGTTTACCCATGCCGATAATTCTTCAATGGAAGGGTTCTCCCATGGTTGTAATTCGGTAGACATGCTATAAAGGTAGTGTATGCTCAAAACAAATTTTAATACTTCTCTATCACTCCCAGTCCAAACAAAGCAAAATCATATTTAACGGGATCTGCAGGGTCTAAGGTTCTCAGGTAGGTAGTTAATTCAACAGCAGCCTGCCAGTCGGTCTGTTTTCTTTCCAGTAAACCAAAACGTTTGGCCACCCTTGCAACATGCACATCTATCGGGCAGATCAGTTCTGATGGTTTGATCTTTTTCCAGATACCAAAATCCACACCCTGTTTATCGTTGCGTACCATCCAGCGTAAATACATATTCAGCCGTTTGCAGGAGGAGCCCTTATAAGGTGTGGCGATGTGTTTTCTGGTTCTGGCTGGTGCGTGTTCGGAGGAGAAGAAATAATTGTGGAAATGTATCAGGGCCTGTTCAACACCACCCCCAACTTCTATGTTTTTTGTGAAAGCTTCTTCTAAGCTTTTGTGGGTGCTGTAATGTTGTTTAAAGAATTCAATAAAATATAAGAGGTCGGTAGCGTTGAATGTGCGGTGTTTGAATTTTGTGAGGCTTTGCAGGTCTTTGCTGGTATGGTTCAGACAAAAGTCGTGTGGTGCATTACCCATCAAATGCATCAATTCTTTTGATTTGTTGATGATGGTGGTGCGGTTGCCCCATGCAAATACTGCGGCAAATAACCCGGCTATTTCTATATCAGCTTTTTTGGAATAAAGATGCGGAATACAAACAGGATCGTCTTTGATAAAAGATAAACGGTTGTATTGGTTTACTTTTTCATCAAAGAATTGCCTGAGTGGTTTGTCCGTTTTGATATTCATGGCTATTACTGATAAAAAAATTGCCACAGATTGCACAGATTAGCACAGATTGTTTTTTTCTGTGTACGTCTGTGAAATCTGTGGCTAAAAATAACCATTGCTGCTTTAACCGATGGCTTTGTTCAGGTCTTCTATCAGATCGTCTGCATCTTCCACACCTACGCTTAAACGGATCAGGCTATCACTCAAGCCATTCTTGATCCTTTCTTCTCTTGGAATAGAAGCGTGAGTCATAGATGCCGGGTGATTGATGAGTGATTCCACGCCACCAAGACTTTCGGCCAGCGCAAATATTTTAGTAGATGATAGAACCCTTTTTGCATTGTCAATGCTGTCGTCTTTCAACACAAAACTCATCATACCGCCAAAGCCCCGCATTTGTTTTTTGGCGATGGCATAATTAGGATGATCTTCAAAACCACACCAGTATACTTTTCCAACCTTAGGATGATTGCGGAGAAAGTGTGCAATTTTTTCACCATTCTCACAATGCCTTTGCATGCGCAGATGAAGGGTTTTGATACCGCGGAGTACTAAAAAGCAATCCATCGGTCCGGGTACTGCGCCGCAGCTTTTCTGGATAAAATACAATTGTTCTCTCAGCCCGGCATCATTCATTATTAAGCAGCCCTGTATAACATCGCTATGGCCACCCAGGTATTTGGTAGCAGAATGCATTACAATATCTGCACCATCATCCAACGGATTTTGTAGATAAGGAGAGGCAAAAGTGTTATCAACACACAGTATCGCTTTTGCTTCTTTTGCTATCGTTGCTACTGCTGCAATATCTGTGATATTCATTAATGGGTTGGTAGGTGTTTCTATCCAGATAAGTTTGGTAGCCGGAGAGATGGCTTTGCGTATGTTGGCAACATCAGTGGTATCTACAAACGTAAATTTGATACCGTATTTGGCAAAGATCTTTGTGAAAAGACGATAGGTGCCACCATACATATCATTAGCCGTGATCACTTCATCACCCGGAGATAACAATTTGATAACGGCATCAGTTGCAGCAACACCACTGCCAAATGCAAGCCCGAATTTTCCGTTCTCTATCTGCGCATAGGCGTCTTCCAACGCTTTCCTTGTTGGGTTCTGACTGCGGGCATATTCATAGCCTTTGTTTACACCGGGCGCATCCTGCACATAGGTAGAGGTCTGGTAAATGGGGGTCATGATGGCACCGGTAGATGGATCGGGTTCTGTGCCGGCATGGATATATTTTGTAGCAAGTTTCATATTAGTTGATTTTGTTGCAAAGATGCATGTTATGATTGAAAAATTTTACACTGACTGATGACCGGTCAAACTGTTTTAACAAATCAGTCATTTTCAGAGCCGGTTTAATTGTGGGCGATTGAAACAGGCAGCACTACTTTCAGATCATCCCAAAGCATGATCAGGTTAGCTCCTTTTTTTGTTTCATCAAAATAGATGGTAAAAGCTTCTATGGTTTCTGAATTCCTGTCAATATCAAGATCTGTTCTTAAAACATCTTTTTTGGCATCGTATACAAAATTCCCCCATGAGTAGTTGTCCCTGTTAAGGATCAATGTCCATTTATTTTCTGAAGGAATACAATACATGGTATAACGGCCTTTTGCCACATTCTTCCCTGCAATCTTAACATTGGAAAAAAATTCTATTTCAGTTGCTTCATTTGCGCCAAGCCGCCAGATCTCATTGTATTTGAGTACGCCACCAAAAATGTTTCGTCCATTCTTTAATGGTCTTCCGTAAATAACGCGTGCCACAGGCATATTTTTTGCCTTGCCGCTGATTTTCAGGATCGGGTAATTGGCTGGCCAATAGCTCATATCCATTGGCGATTTATCGAGTTCTGTTGGTTTTGGTTGTGCCTGCGCACTGAATACCGTTAAAAAGAGCAGCAAGCTCAAAATTGGTTTCATGAAATAAAGGTTTTGCCAAAGATAAATGCTATTGTTTTAACAGTGCATTCAATTGTGATAAAGCGAATTCTTTAACGTCGGGGAAAAACGCATCATATTGTTGCCTGAGCACGTTATAATGCACGGTGAAGCATTCGAATGCCGCCGCAGAATCTGTTAGATATTTTGCCCTTCTTACCAAACCGCCAAAACTGCTTTCGATGCCCCAGGTAAAACGATAATTATATAACCAGTCCTGTGTAGCCATGTAAGGTAGCATTCTGGCAAATTTTTCCGGTAACAGATGTTCCTGTAAACTCAACTGTGGATATACGCCGGCTGAAAAAAACTTCCATTCATGTTCGGCCAATTCACCGGTATCAAGCGCGAGAAAATGATCGTACACCACATCTACAAATGCGCCGGCATAGAGCCCAACCGCCGGTTTAAAAAATTGTTTGGCCTCTTTGGTAGCGGGGTGCTGATCTGTAAAACTATCAATAGCCCTGTGTAACTGAATGCCTTTCTGGACGGACAAAGGGTAATCAAATTGTTTTCTGCCTTTCACAAAATCACTGATCATATTACCCACAAGAATATCCGGATTATTGAAAGATAGATATGCGTGGGCGAGGTAGTTCATTTTTTAATGATAGAATGATAGAATGATAGAATGATAGAATGATAGAATGATAGAATGAATTTATTCGCTGCACAAAGTTATGCGTTTTGACTGTCCGGAATCGGACAGTTTGCGGAAGAGGTGGTTTGTTTTTTAAAAATTATTCTGTTGTGCTGTGCCGGAGAACGCAGAATTTTTGTAAGGGTTAAAACCACTTTTCAAAATTAACCCCTTGATAACGGCATTTGTGATTTTTTTAAGAAATCCTCTCTAATGCTTATGGGCACTGCATTTGACTACCCTATTAACATTGTATAGCAAAGATCCATCTACCGTTCATAACAGGAATGACAATGGCATGACCATCCCGTCACAAACAAAAAATATCCGTAAAATGGGTTTCTATATTTGACCTGTCAATTTGAAAATGACAACCGATCATACATTTTAAAACATTAAAACAAACAAAATGAAAAAATTATTATTAGCAACCCTGATGGTTGCAGCGCTCGGTAGCAGCGCTTTTGCGATGGATGTAAACAAAATAAGCAGCAAAGCACAAACAAACTTTGAAGCTAAATTTGCAAGCGCTACTAATGCCAAATGGAGCGTAAGAGATAGCTATAACAAAGTCTCTTTTACCCTGGCGGACGAAAATGTGGAAGCGTTCTTTGCAACAGATGGTGAACTGATCGGTGTTAGCCGTAAGGTGGAGTTTAAAAGCCTGCCTTTGTCTGCCATTCAGAAGATCAAAAAAGAATATGCCTCTTTTAAAGTAACCGATGCGATTGAGTTTGAACAAAGCGAAGAGAAATCATATTATGTATCGCTGCAGGACAGCAATAGAAAGATAGTTCTCGAAGTATCTCTCTACGGAAACGTGAGTATATTCCGCGGCACTTCGAAATAAAATCAGGTTGTTAGGTTGGATAAACAGAAGGGTCCTGCAAATGCAGGGCCTTTTTATTTCTGAATGCCTCCATAGAAATAAAATCAGCTTCTTTTTTCAGGTCGTTCAACAGCCTGTTCAGTCGTTCAATCAAAGGCTGTCCATTTAACCGTTTTGTAAAATCAGGCAATCCAAACCCTTCAATATTGGTAAACTCCCAGGGATGAAAATAGAAACAGATATACCCGTCTTTTTTAAGTGTTTGTAAGGCCAGCATTTTAAAAACGGCGTAAGGAAGGTTTTTAAAACTTAACCAGAACAATGGAATGCGAAGGAGTGGCGATACTGATGCGGGAATACGTGTAACCCCATCTTCTGTATACAATATTCTGGGAAGATGAAGATTATTATAGCGCCCGGGCAAATAAGTAGGGTTGATGGATGAATCGTACAGGTACCCGGCTTTTCTCACTTCTGCCATAGATACTTTGCGCATTCTTGGCATACGCAGTCCTGTAACTGTTTTGCCTGTTATTTCTTCCAGTTTGTTTTTTGATTGCAGCAGGTGAGCGTCTTCAAAAGATGAATGATAAAAAGTGTGGGATGCGATCTCGTGTTTATCAGATAACTGCTTTATCTCAACCGGATAATGCATGGCAAAATTAGCCGTGGTAAATAAAGTGGCAGTAACAGCAGGGTCTGACAGGATCGGTGCAATGGACTCTAATCCTTTTTTGCCAACCTGCATCTGTTCTGCAGCGCTGATGGGGAAATGATATTCCAGCGGCATATCAAACTCTTCCACATCAAAACTTAAAAGCACATATCGGTTCATCATTGCAGGTTTGATTCCTTCACAATATAATGGGGTCTTTGTTTACTCTGCATAAACAGCTTACCAAGATACATTCCGATAATGCCAAGTATCATCAGTTGTAAGCCACCAAAGAAAGCAATCGTGGCAATCATAGAAGCCCAGCCAGAAATAATATGTCCGAAGTAGAAACTGTAAATGATATAAGGGATATATAACAAAGACAGCAGGGAGAAGATAAACCCAAGATAGGTTGCTATATACAGTGGCCTGATGCTAAAAGAGGTGATACCCTCCAATGCAAAACGCACCATTCTTTTAACCGTGTATTTTGACTGGCCACGTGTTCTTTGAGCCGGATCATATTCAAGACCTATTTGCTTAAATCCCATCCATTTTACAAGGCCACGCATAAACAGATCCGTTTCTTTAAACGTTCTGAATACGGCTACCACTTTTTTGTCCATCAACCTGAAATCGGCCGTGCCGGGTTCAAGATCAATGTCGGAGAGGTTATTGATGAGGTTATAAAACATATTTGATGTTTTACGTTTCATCAGCGGCATTTCTTTATGATCTTTTCGTATTGTGTAAACAACATCAAATCCGGTTTCCCATAAGCGCAGCATTTCAGGAATGAGACCTGGTGGATGCTGCATGTCACCATCCATCATGATCACACATTCGCCATCAGCCATATCCAGTCCGGCTTTTAAAGCATTCTGGTGCCCAAAATTCCGGGCTAATGAGATAAAGAAAACCTGTTGATGACCGGCCGCCTGGCGTTTGATCTCATCCAGCGTTCCGTCTGTACTGCCATCATCTATAAAAATGACAGTATAGGAATAAGGAAGTGATTGTAATACATTTTCCAGCGAAGCAATCATTACTTTGATATTCGCCTCTTCATTGCAAACAGGAACAACGATAGAAATTCGTTTCTTCATCAAACTGGGACTTGTGTATTGTAGATACTGATGGCAAAATACAAGTTATTTGGTTAGTTACCTAAGGCATTATGACGGTAAAACCATGTACTGCGGGGTCTTTGGGTGAAAATAGCTCCCACACCAAGGCACAAAGGCACAGTTTTTAAGCTGTTTCAGTCTTTGTAAAATCTTTTATCAATAACTGGGAGATCATCACACACCATGCGATAAAGCAAGGCAGGGCTTTTAAAGAATAAGGCAGGATCCAGTTATCCTTAACATAGGGCGGAACAAGATCTGTGGCAGATAAACTGGTTAAAATGATTACAAATCCTAACAGGAAGTTGTTTGCTTTTTGATGTCTGGTATCCTGCATCACATACCAGATACCTATCCCAATAACTGCAATAACAAAAGTGGATGATTCTGCAGAAGAGCTGAAGATGACCACACCTACCATTGCCAGGCACAAATAGCTGATGCGGAAACGAAACTGTTTGTATTGACTTATCCGCAGAAAAGGCAAAGCATACAATACCACAGCGGGTAAGGTGATTAATGAATTGCGGAGCTTATCAAAATGGAAAATTCGGCGTATCATGCCCATTACAGAAATATCCTGCATCAGATTGGTATCTGTTGTATCTACGTTCTGCGCATTTTTTTCTACCAGCGAATGGAACCAGTCTTTATATGATTGAATGATGAAAGCCGGGGAAGAAATGATCATCGGCATGCAAAACAAAACAACCAGCCAGAAAATAAAGGAGAGGGCAAATTTTAGCTTATGCCTCGAAAACCAGAAAAAGGCGATCCCTACCACACCATAGATCTTAACAAACAATCCAGCCACAATAAATAAGGTAGCCCAGAAATCTTTTTCTTTTTCAACCAGTACAAAACTCAGGATGATCCAGCCGGTAAGCATGGGGTTGAACTGCACGTTGTGGATGGCTGTCATCATTTCAACCAGCCCTATCAGTAAAATAACATGCTGCTGTTTTTCTGTTAAGGATAATTGCCTGATGGCATAAAACAATACCCATGCATTGGCTATACACCACAGAAAACAACCCAGGTAATCGGGCAGTAAGGCAAAAGGAGCGATTAATATGCTGAAAAACGGTCCGTAATGATTGGTATCTATATATTCTGACGGGTAAGGCTGGTACAGGTTTTTCTGTTGTACAGTATGTTCAAAAACGCCTGCAAAAATATCGTAGTTGTTGATGGCGGCATGCCCCCTGCTTATTTCGGCAATGGCTGCCACTGCTGCCAATACAAACCAAATAAATACCGGTACAGGTATTTTCCATTTGCCGATAGATATGTTTTTTAAGAACATGTTCATTTGGGGAGGACGAAAGAACAAAAATATCGGTAAGAATCCGGTACGGGAAAATAAATATTTACTAATTCAGTGTTATGGCTGAAAACCGTCCAAAAAATTTACTTTTGCCCCTCAAAATCAACAATCATGAGTAAGGGACCTATTTCACAATTTATACAACATCATTACCGGCATTTTAATGCGGCAGCTTTAATGGATGCTGCCAAAGGCTATGAAACCCATTTGGCTGAAGGCGGCAAAATGCTGATCAGCCTTGCAGGCGCCATGAGTACCGCTGAACTGGGTATCAGCCTGGCTGAAATGATCCGCCAGGATAAAGTGGCCATCATTAGCTGTACAGGCGCTAACCTTGAAGAAGATATCATGAACCTGGTGGCACACAGCCATTATAAAAGGGTGCCAAATTACCGCGACCTGAGTCCACAGGAAGAATGGGACCTGTTAGAGAACCATTACAACCGTGTTACCGATACCTGCATACCGGAAGAGGAAGCTTTCCGCAGGCTGCAAAAACATATTCATCAATTATGGTCCGATGCAGAAGCTAAGGGTGAAAGATATTTTCCGCACGAATACATGTACCAGATGCTGTTGAGCGGTGTGCTGGAACAATATTATGAGATCGATCCCAAAGATAGCTGGATGCTGGCTGCTGCACAGAAAAATATTCCTATTGTGGTACCGGGCTGGGAAGACAGTACCATGGGTAACATCTTTGCTTCATATGTAATTAAGAATGAGCTGAAGGCAAGCACCATGAAAAGCGGGATCGAATACATGGTTTGGCTGGCCGATTGGTACAGGCAGAACAGTGGCGGTAAAGGAATAGGCTTCTTCCAGGTTGGTGGTGGTATTGCCGGCGACTTCCCGATCTGTGTGGTACCGATGATGTACCAGGATCTTGAATGGCACGATGTTCCGTTCTGGGGCTATTTCTGCCAGATAAGCGATTCTACCACTTCTTACGGATCATACTCCGGTGCGGTGCCTAATGAAAAGATCACCTGGGGTAAATTAGATATTCATACACCTAAATTTATTGTAGAGAGCGATGCTACCATTGTGGTGCCGCTGATCTTTGCTTATCTGTTGGGATGGTAATAGGTAACTTTTGGAAAGTTCTAAAACTTTCCAAAAGTTGTTCTTCTAATAAACGAGCCGCATCAATCTGATGCGGCTCGCTTATTTATAAAATTTTGTACCTGCTTATCTCGAAGGCATATTCAGCGGGATATCCCTTTTCAGCATCTCATCCCTGTTGGCAATTACCCAACCTGTATGAAACACCAGTTGGGCGCGTCTTGCCATTACTTCAAACTGGATCTTGTCAACTGTATCTGTTGGCTTGTGGTAATCGGCTCCCAGCATACCATCATAAAAGAACAAAACAGGAACACCTTTTTTTGCAAAATTATAATGGTCGCTGCGGTAGTAGATCATATTCTGATCATTAGGATCATCATATTTATAATCCAGTGCCAGATTATTGATATATTTTTTGTTTACACCTTCATTAATCACAGCCAGGTCTGAGCTTAATTTATCGTGGCCAATCACATAGATATAATTTAGCGTATCTGCTTTGCGCGAGCTATCGCCCCTGCCTATCATATCTGTGTTCAGGTCAACAGATGCTTTGGAAAGATCAACAGTGGGATGTTCTGAATAATACTCAGAACCCAATAGCCCTTTTTCTTCACCACTAACTGTCATAAAAACAAGGGTCCTTCTTGGTTTGTTTCCTTTTTTGGCAGCCGTAGCAAAAGCTTCTGCCATTTGCAAAACGCCTACGCTTCCTGAGCCATCATCATCGGCGCCGTAATAGATCACATTACCCTGTTTGCCTAAATGATCGTAGTGGCCGGTAAGAAAAACATATTCTTCTTTTTTATCCGTACCGGGTATCATACCAATCACATTACTGCTTTCTCTGGTTTCTGTTGTTTTAGCAGCACCGATCTTCAGCTCAGCAACATAGTTTCCTTTTGCTACACCCTTAAGATCTGCAAAAGGAAGTTTTGCGGTATAGCCTAACAGTGCAGAAGCAACTTCGTCAGAAATAGAAGCAGTAAACATGGCAGGTTCCGGGGTGGACTTTAGCAGCATACGGCTCTTTGTTTGAGAAGGGGTTACGCGCGGAAAGTTTGCAGAAACGATTAATAAACCTGCAGCTCCGTTTTTCTGGGCAGCAGTTATTTTTCCCAGGTTGGGGTTGAAGAACCGTGCAGCCCTGCCTGCAGGCGCGGTTATTTTAGCGCCGCCTTCCAGTACGAGTACTACTTTCCCTTTTACATCAAGACCGGCATAATCATTTGTTTTGGTAGCAGAATCAACAATGCCATAACCTGCAAAAACAAAATTGCTATAGGTTTTGTAATCTTTATTGATGTTGGCCAGTGAAAAATTGTAGTCTTTATCCCAACTGAAAGCTTTGCCATTTACACGTAATAACTGATCACTTAATGCATCAAAATAAACGGGGAACAGTTGCTGGTAACTATCTCCATTACCGGGTTTCAGGCCAAATTTTTTGAATTGCTCTTCAATATAAGCGGCAGCTTTTTTCTGACCGGGAGAAGCGGTTTCGCGGCCTTCCATATCGGCGCCGGCCAGGATGGTCAGCTTTTCTTTTAAGCCCTGTTGTGTGATGAGTGCAGCGTATTTGGCTGCATCATCTGATTTTTGGGCCAATGCCACAGTAGCAGCAAATGGCAGGCATAGCAATAGTAGTTTTTTCATCATGTATAGTTGTTAGAGTTATGAGCAGGAGATCTTGCCAACACGCGAGGCATGGCGGCCACCCTCAAAGGCGGTGGTCATAAACAGATCCAGCATCTGTTCTGCCAGTGCCAGAGAAACAAAACGCGCGGGGATGCAGATCATATTTGCATCGTTATGTTTGCGAACAAGCAGGGCCACATCATTCTGCCAGCATAATCCTGCGCGGATATTCTGGTGTTTGTTGGCGGTGATGGCAACACCATTGGCACTCCCGCAAAGGAGGATGCCAAAAGCAGCTTCGCCATTTTCTACACTGGAAGCGGTAGGATGGGCAAAATCAGGATAGTCAACCGAACCGGCAGAAAAAGTGCCAAAATCTTTTACCTGGTAGCCTTTATCTGTTAACCATTTAATTAAAGCGGTCTTATACTCAAAACCCGCATGGTCGCAGCCTATAGCAATGGGCTTTGAACTGTCAAAAACATAACTCATGTTAGTATATAATTAAGGGTGGCTAAGTTACTTGATTGGGCTTAGAGCTGTTGAAGAAAATGTACGAAAGGATGAAAGGGGGTTAAAATGGTTAGAGGGGGTTAAAATAGTTAAAAGGGGTTAAAGAGGTTAAAGAGGGGTTCCCTCTATTTTAACTTCTTTAACCCCCTTTAACTATTCCTTCCATTTATTTCATCAGCTCCATTCTTCTTCCTCGCCTTCCTTTTCTTTTGCTTTAAATACCCTGGCAGACACGATAATACTTAATTCGTATAAGAGCCATAAGGGGGTGAATACGATCATCTGGCTCATCCAGTCGGGGCTGGGTGTGATAAAGGCTGCCACAATCAATATTACCACAATCGCATACTTGCGTGTTTTGCGCAGGAAGGATGGGGTAATGAGGCCTATTTTGGTTAGAATAAATGCCAGTACCGGTAACTCAAATGCCAAACCGCAACCAATGATGATATTGGTAAGATTATCTACATAATCTGCAAATGTTGGCAAAGTAGTAATACCGCCCTGCGTACCAAGCTGGAAGCCTGCAAGAAAATTAAAAGTAAAAGGTCCCAGTAAAAAGAAACCAAAAGCCGCGCCGGTAAAAAAGAAAAACGATACCCAGAATATCACAAAACGTGTGTTCTTAACTTCTTTTTCCTTTAAAGCCGGTTTTACAAAGCGCCAGAACTCCCAGAAAATGAAAGGGAATGCGGCAATAACACCACCCACCAAAGCAACAGAAATAGCGCCCAGAAACTGGCCGCCAAAAGTATTTGTGATCAGCGTTACTTTAACAGGGGGCATACAAAGCGCATCTCCCATATGGGCCCAATGGCTGAATTGGCAAAGCACCCTGTAACTGATAAAATTCGGATTAATGGGTCCACGGATGATATTGTCGAATATCCAGTTGCGGTAGATAAAAATTACCGCAGCCATAACCAGGATGGCCAAAACAGAGCGAATAATGTGTACCCTCAGCTCTTCCAGATGATCTATGAATGTCATCTCAGATTTTTCCGAACCCTCGTTTCTGTTGAATAGTGCCATTTATTTGGAATACTGTTATAAGCCGCCAAAGTTACGGGTCTGGAGCACACAAAAAGCAATGCTTTCGTGCCCATAATTGTTTAAATTATATATAAAATTCTCGCCAAGGCGCAAAGGCGCAAGTGTTTTTATAGCGCCTTGGCGCCTTGGGGTGCCATCTTTCAGCTAATAAAGTCCGGCAAAACAGTTTTTAGCTTTTGTGTTAAATCTTCTGTGTCTGTATAACTAACGGCATCACTGGCCGCCCCTGCTGCCGTAGTGGAATGTTCTGCCCGGGTATTTCGGAGGTAGATCACGGGCTTTTGTTTAGCCACGGCATATCCTATCTCAATACCTACTCCAATGCCCTTTTCAGATACTTCGGCAATCAGCAGGTCTGCACTGTCAATATCTGCAAATGCCTGTTGCATCATTTCTTTTTCCTGCGTAGGGGTAAAACGATACGCATCTACAAATACAAACAGACTGATCCCAAAACCGGATAATACCTGTTTGATGGTTTCTATTTCTTCACTCATCAGTTGCCGGTTTTGGAAACCGATGGAGAGGTAGGCTTTTTTCATAGTGTAAGGGAAACGGGGATCAGCGTAATATCTTCATCTTTACCATTTCAATCCTTGTATCGCTTACATTGAGGATATCAAAACGGTAATCACCGATAATAATCGTTTCTTTCAGTTTGGGGATGGTCTGATGCTCGGCTATAATATAGCCACTCAGGGTTTCGGATTCCGAAACGGGGAAATCCATATTGTATTTCTCATTCAGGTAATCCAGTTCCATTCGTCCGCTCAGGATAAACTCGTCTTCTGCCAATTGTTTCTCTACAAATTCCTCCACATCATATTCATCCTGTATCTCGCCAAATATTTCTTCCAGCACATCTTCCATTGTTACTATCCCCGCTGTGCCGCCAAACTCATCAACCACCCAGGCAATGCTTTTCCTGTTTTTGGTAAACTTGGCAATGAGGTCTGTGGCGCTCATGCTTTCCGGTACAGCCATAATGGGATGCAATACCTCTTTGATAGTAGCAGGTTTTTTAAACAGGTCTATCTGGTGTATGTACCCCTGTATTGAATCGATATTATCATCATACACCACCAGCTTACTGAGTTGAGTAGAAATAAAATGTTGTTTGGCTTCTTCTATTGGTGTGTTGATATCAAGCCCTTCTATTTCTGTTCTTGGCACTAAGCATTGCCGGATCTTAACCTGGGGCAGGCTGAGTGCATTTTCAAATAATTCGGTATTCAGTTCCAGGTTGTCTTCATCCTGTTCTTTGGTTTGCTGGAAAAAATGTTCCAGGTCAACTTTGGTAAATGCCTCGTTTTTGTCTTTTACACGAACATTGAAAATATAAGTCAGGATCCATTGGGAAATATTCACGAAAAAATTGGTCAGCGGCAGAAAGAGTGTATGAAAGAACTGTGCAGCAGGTGAGAAAAAACTCAGCAAGGGATCATTCTTTGCCCTGAAAATAGCTTTAGGCAAAAATTCACCAATGATCAGCACTACCACTGAGGACAGGAATGTATCAAACCCAAGTTTTAGGTATTCGTTTTGAAAATGCAACGGGTTCCAAAGGGTTTCCTTCAGCAGTTGATGAAACAACAAGCCATACAGTACTAAAAAAATATTCAGCCCGATAAGGCAGGTGCCGATGAAACGCGCCGGGTGCTCCATAAAATTGGAGAGGATGAGTCCGCTTTTTCTGCCCTGCTTTTTTTTCAACTCAATAGTGAGGCGGTTGGCTGATACAAAAGCGATCTCGTAACCGGCAAAAAAACCGATCAATATCAATGTTGCAACTATGCCGATGATGGTATAGTAGATCTCTGTCATAGAGGAAAAATAGCATAAAAAATCTGATTCGCAAAGAGCAATGATAAAATGAGTGGATGTTTGCAGATTGTTTTGTCAACGACCACAAATGCCCCGTAGAAACGGGGCAGGTGCCGAAAATAAACATGAGAAAACGGCTCTGTGAGAAATAAGGGTGATGCATTATTGAATTATGAATATCGAATACAGAGTGTTAAATGTTGAGCGAAATACTATTTCATCATTCATTATTCCGTGTTCGATATTCAATATTTCACTTAAAGTCTACCGTACAGTTCTGACATTTCATTTCAATTTTCAAATTTTTGCCATCACCTGCAGTAGCGGCAAATTTGGCAGGCGTATCATTATCGCTGGCATAATAATAACTGCCCCCCGTTGGCCTGATAGTTCCTCCGGTAAGGGTGCCGGAACTGCCTCTGGAGCTTATGTATTTTGATCCAGGAGCAATAGTGGATGCAGCACCCGGAATGGTAGTTCCGGTAATGTATGGTTGTACATTGGCCGGTGTTACAACCCCTGTAACAGATACGTTAGTAAGTGTTCCTACTGAAGTAATAGTTGGCTTTACCTCGTCAAAAGATATAGATGTGCCGGTGGTTGTATTAGCAACTTTTGCCTCAGATAAGACCCCTGTAACTGTCATAACACTAAGCGTTCCCTTTGAAGTAGACCCGGTGGTTGTTATCTTGGTCATGTCGGCAGGCGCCACGAGCTTCCCCGAAACGGATACTGTTGGTTTAATTTCTGTACCTTCTGTACCACTTACCGGGAGGGCTTTCTTTTCAAAATTGCCGTAAACGGCACTATAGGCGCCGGTAAAATCAATCGAATAATTTTTTATTGCTTTTAATGGTATCCTGATATCTGCATATTTGCCATCAATTTTGATCTGGCTAACGGTTGATGCAAGGTTCCTGATCTTTATATCTGAATTGGTACCCTCCAGTTCAATACTTTTGATCAGTTTGGTGATGCGGAAATTGCCATAATTTTTTCTGCCGCTGATTTCACCTGCTTCTTCAAATTCGTATTCATCGTTCATGCTTCGGATGACGGCTTTTTGGGTATTGGCCAGTTCTATGGTTGAATTTTTGGTATCAAAATCCAGCTCATCAATATTCCCTGCACTTAAACGGCCATTGGCCAGTTCAACCTCTGCTTCCTTTACATTACTCACATTAATATTGGCGTATTTGGAACGAAGAATAAACTTCTTAAGGTTGCCCGCTTCCATGTTGCCATTACTGATATCAACATTCAGGTCGCCGATATTGTCCGGTAGAGCGATATCTGCATACTTGCTTTCAATATCAAGCTTACTTTCTAAAGGCACTGTAACTGTTACTGTTGCTTTCTTATTATTTCTTGTCCCTATGCTCTCTCCTGTACTGTTAAAATAAGTATCGGCATTGCCAGTTACAAAAACTGCATTTGCACCGGTACCAAATGAGTAAAAATTATTTCCCTGTATGCCGCCTGATTTTATTTTAACAGAATTGCCAAGGGTTTTCAGCGACAGGTTTATTTTTTCAAACCATTCGTCATCCGTTAACCTGCTGTCTCCTTCATAAAAAACAGTGGTGCTTATTTTTACTTTTGGCTGGTTCCAGGTTTTTACCACAATATTGCGGGAGATGTTATCAATGCGGATGTCGCTGTTTTTAGGCATGGCAATTTCGCGACTGATCTCTTTTGATTTCAGCTCTGCTTCATTAACTTTTTTTTCTGTGTTGATCCTGGATAAGGTACCAACAGTATTGACCGCAACGCCCGATTGCTGCGCTTTTACCGTACTGATCATTACAATCAGAACACATATGGGTATGATATTTTTTTGCATGGTATGTTTTATTTTAAAAGTGGGGTTACATATTCAGGAAATAGGTTTTGGAAGAATCAACCGGTCCGCGGTTTTGTTTATAACGGTTATTGGTTTTATTCATTTCAATCTGCAATTGTTTTAGAACTGCCAGTTTTTGCTGATAGAGATTGATCAACTGATCTACCAGTGCATCGTTCATTCCCTGTTTACTGATATCCGATTTGATCCCTCTCTCATCCCTCTCTATCTGTCTGATCTGTAGTTTAAAATCATTGAAGTAGTCGGGTGTTTCAGCAAACATGGGCATAGAACTTACTCTTTCTTTTTGCAGGTTGATGACCTGTGTAAAGCTGGTTTCCAGGTTGTGTAATGTTTCAAGTTGTTCTGTGCTTATATAAGGTTGGTACTGGATAACAGTTTTCCTGATTTTTTTTGATGTTTTGTTTTTTGTAACGAGTGACACTTCTTTTTTTTCTAATGATGCAGTTGCAGTTTGCTCCGGAGCAATTATTGGTAATTTTTTTTCTGATTTAACTGCTATTGGGGTTTGAACTGTTTTTGGTTCATTCAACAGATACCATGTACCAATGCCTGCCAATACCAATACACAGGCTGCTGCGGCCCAACGGGCAACCCTGATAACCATACTGGTTTTTTTAGTAGTAACGGTTTGCTGTTGAACGTGTTGCCACACCCTGGCCCGCGGCTCATCAGGGTTTAGTTCATCTGCATGTTGTTGTAAATATTTTTTTAACTCATCCATGTATCAGTAATTGCTTTGTTATTCTTTCTTTTAATAATTGCTTTGCCCGGTGGTATTGGCTTTTGCTGGTTGATTCTGAAATGCCCAGTTGTTCAGCAATGTTTTTATGACTGTAATCTTCCACCACAAACAAATTAAACACCTGACGGCAGCCATCGGGTAAGCCTTTGATCTCTTTGTGAATAATATTGAAGCTTACGGTTTTCCACCATTCTGTTTCTTCATCGGCCAGTCTGTTATTGTGATCGTCTTCCCAATCAACCCAGAAAATATTTTTTTTAGTAAACCGGATACATTCATTCACCACAATTTTTTTTAGCCATCCGCCAAACTGAACAGGTTCTTTTAACTGGTGCAGGTTTTTGAAGGCTAGTATAAACGCATCCTGCAGAATATCTTCTGCATCGTTGCGATTACCTGTCATGCGTGTGCAGATATTGAACATAGCCTTACTATACTGTTTGTATAGCCATGCCTGCGAATCTGCATCGCCTTTACAGGCTTTTCTCACAACAGTCGTTAGTATGGTGTTTGACTGCTCCAAATATTGGTCGGTTTAAAGAGTATAAAACCGGGCGAAGGTTGGAAATAGAGCCGTAAATTTTTTCAAGGAGAGGGGGAATATTAACGGATTGGCGGATTAGCGGATTGCGGATTTAGATTCTGTTTTACTAATTCGTCAATCCGTAATCCGCCAATCCGCTAATCAAAATACACTACGACAGATCCAATACCGGTTTATTCTGCAATATGTCTTCTATTTTTCCTGTTACTTCATCCGTAAGCAGGGTTATAGCTGTTAAAGCTTTCAGGTTTTCTTCCAGTTGTTCTTTTTTAGTGGCACCCAGGATAGCGGTGGTTACATGGGGGTTTTTAATGGTCCATGCAATGGATAATGCGGCGAGTGAAACACCCAGCTCATTGGCAAGTATACTTAGTTTTTTCACCTTAGTTAATTTCTCCTCCTGTATCCAGCGGTCTTTCAGCCAGTCAAAACCTTCAATAGCCAAGCGTGATCCTTCGGGAATACCGTTATTGTATTTACCTGTTAAAAAACCTGCGGCCAGCGGGCTCCAGATGGTTGTTCCCATGCCAACATTATTGAATACGGGCAGATAATCCTGTTCTACTTTAAAACGTTCAAACATATTGTATTGCGGCTGCTCTACCACCGGAGCTATCAGGTGATATTGATGGGCCACGCGGTGCGCTTCCATAATTTCGGCGCCACTCCACTGGCTGGTTCCCCAGTATAATATTTTACCCTGCTGAATCAGGTTATGCATGGTCCATACTACTTCTTCAATGGGTACATTGGTATCGGGTCGGTGACAGAAAAAGAGATCCAGGTAATCGGTCTGTAATCTTACTAAGGCCTCATTACAGGCTTCTGTTAAATGCTTCCTGCTTAGTCCGGTCTGGTTGGGTTTATTGTCTTTACCCCTCCAGCCAAAATACGCTTTGGATGAGAGAATGTACGAGGTCCTGTCCCATTTTTTACTTTTCAATACACGCCCCATCATTTTTTCGCTTTCGCCCAATGCATACACTTCTGCGTTGTCGAAGAAATTGATACCATTATCATAAGCAATGCCCATTAACTGGTCGGCGCTGCCATCGTTGATCTGTTTGTGAAAAGTTACCCAACTGCCAAAACTTAATACACTTAACTGCAAGCCGCTACGGCCCATTCTTCTGTATTCCATGCTGATGATTTTTAGTAAGGCAATTTAGACAGAATAAACTATTGGCTATAGTTATTTCTTCTTTTTGGCAGAGTCTGCTGCCGGTACAGGTGCCGGTGTAGTAGTGGTAGTGCCCGAAGTAGTACTATCAGACACATAGGAGAAACTATTGGGTTCTATTTTGAAAAATGTAATGTCTGACAAATCCTGGTTGGCTTTCATTCCGTTCTGGCCTATTATGAGGGTATGCCGGTAATTTCTGCTAAGCACCACTCTTTTATCTGTATAGAATTTTTGCAGGTTCTGGTCCCAATACAACTCATCGCAAAAAAGCGTATCGCCTTTTATATTAAATACTACTACACTGTCTTTCAGATAAACCTTGTTCTCATTTTCAAGATATCTTCCATAACGTGCATTTAATTTGCTTTCTACTTTCATGCTGTCGTTAAAGAAATCTACGTGCAGCGAGTTTGGGAACTCTGCTTTCCGGGCACTGTCGCCCTGGTAACGCAGTAAAAGGGGCGCAGTAAGGTGGGCGCGCATTTTACCGTTCATGCTCAGGTAGCTGTCGATGTTTTTTCCTTCTTCTATGCCCGGTTTTTTCCTGCCCAGTTCACGAACCTCATTCACATCATTTTCGCAGGCGTACATAAAAAAGCAGCCGGATATAACGGCTGCTATGAATAACTTTTTATGTAAGCAGGTATTAATCATATTTACGTTTCACAAACCAAAGATCGCTTAAACTCATTCCCAAAGAAAACTGAATATAGCTTTCTGTGATATTATTAACAGACGAACCGCGTTTGCCAAACTGTAAAGCTGTATTCAGCACGGTAAACTGGTTATCGTAAGTAGCTCTCCATTTTCTGATGGGTAATCCCGCACCAAAAGAAACGCCAAATTGTTTTAGTCCGTTACCGTCTGCATCAATGTAGTCCTTGCCCAGATAAAAACCCGCACGGTAATTTACATTCGTCCAGTAACCTGTACCTGAGGTAGGGTCGGGACTAAACTGTAGTCCTAATTTATATTGCCAGCTATTGGTTAATTTATCCGCCTGGTCGTAGAAACGATATTTGGTCCACTGTGTAGAAGTGTATTCTAATCCGATCGACCATAATTCGAAAGTTCCTCTTGTATTGGTTACTGTTTTATAAAAACTAAGACCCGCTGCATAGGTAGAAGGCAATGCCACCTGGCCTTTTATATTCTGCTCTTCAGCAACACTGTCGATCTTGATATCGCCATTGGTGCCTACTGTATAAGTTTGTTTGATATTGTTCTGTGTAGCACTCAGCTTTTGTTTCAGGGTGCCGGTAAGACCAAAGCGCAACCGGTAACTTTCTGATGTTTTTGCTTTTAGATCTGTTTTGCTGCTCAAAGAAATATCGTACTGCAAACCACCATTTAAAAATACACCCCCAAAGTTGGTTGAGGTAGAGGAGAGCGATTGGTAATAAGCAACGGTATCGTTTATAAATGTTTTCCGGGTATCAATTTCCTTGCGGCCAAAATTGTAACCGGTATTGAAACCTATGCTCAGTTTTTTCCATTTTTTTGATATACCTACAAAAAACTGGTTTAACCCGCCAGATCCTTCATAAAGGGTTTGAAGACTATCGCCTGCTATCCGCTCACGGCTTTCAATAGAATAGCTGATGCTGCTTACCGGTTTTAATCCGAATGCGATACCAAGCCCCTTTGCTTTTTTTAGAGGCAATCCCAATGCCAGGTATGAGGGAATAAAATTGTTGGAAGTAAACTTGCCCGCAGGGGTAACGCTTTTTAAGGAACGGGAATCAATAGTAAAGCCCAGGTCAAGCGTAACCATGTATAAACTGCTGTATGTGGCAGGATTATTAAAGTTAACTGATTGCCCTATATGTCCGTCTGCATAAGCAGCAGAAATACCCCCGATTGAACGGCTGATGGCATGTTGACCCGAATAAAATTCGCCTATACCATAACGGGAAAAAGGAGAATTCTGCTGGGCCTGGGTATTTTGCAGGGAAAAGACCAAAAATACAGCCAGGCAAAGCCTAGCTATTGTTATACTCACTGATCGCATACAAGCCTTTATAGATTAAGTTAGGGTCGGCAAATATCTTGTTTTTTAGGTGCGGTACAAAAAAACCCATGTCGCCCCCGGTTAATAGCACGTTAAAGTTGCTGTATTTCAATGAGTAAGCATCAATTATACCATCAATTTCTTTGGCCATTCCGAGTATTACACCACTCAATAAATTGGTTTTGGTGTCAAAACCCACCAATGGGAAGTTGCTTTCTGCTTTAATCAGAGGCAATAAAGCCGTTTGCTCATGCATGGCCCTGAACCGCATATTCATACCCGGCGATATACTGCCACCCAGAAATTCATGCGCATTATTCACATAATTATACGTGATGCAGGTGCCCAGCCCAATGGCAAGATTGTGCTGATGCGGGAAAAGGTCAACCGCTGCTGCTACAAGGGCCAGCCTGTCTGCCCCAATGGTTTCCGGTTTACCTACCGGCGTGGTAAGCGGCAGTTTACTGGTATGCCCCAGTTTATGAAAGCGGGTTTGTTTGGCCAGCAATGCTTCCATTTCAACCGGGTGATTGATTACGGATGACAGGATTGACTTATCAGGTTTGTATTGATCGATCAGTTGTTGAATAGTGGCGTTATCCGTGTTTTCGAGCACAAGTTCTTCTTTAAAATTCCTGTCTTCAAAGACAGCGCATTTTAAACGGGTGTTGCCAAAGTCGAAACAAAGCGTTGTTTGCATAAGGGTGCAGTTAAAAATCAAAATTAAAACCTTTCAATTCTTTAAAGTGTCCATTCAGCACTATCTTTTCTTTCAGGTTTTCCAGGCCGGCCACAACAGGTAATACTTTGTTGAGATGCCTTTTCAGGTATTCCAATCTTTGCCATTCATGAAAAAGTCCGAGTAATTCGTATTCTTCCTCCAGCGATAAGCCGGCATGATGCGCTATATCGTAACTGCAAAGTGCCTCGTCGGGCTTTTTAAAATCTTTGGTAACATTCAGTAAACGATGCAGGTCGCGGATGCCGGTAATCACTTTACGTAATAGTTCTGCATGGCCTGTATAGGTATTGTCGGGATAAGTTACAATGCTGCCATTGTATAGTTTGTCGGGGATGGATTTTACTACTTCCAGTATCCGCAACACTTTTAGTCCGCGTGTGCGGATATCCATTTTACCATCTTCATATGTTTTTGCTATTTCTGTGATCTCTACCAATGTACCCAGTTCTGCAAGACCGTTGTTTAATACAGTTGGTATGCCAAAGGGTTTCGATTGCGTAAAACATTCGTTGATCAGTTGCCTGTAACGGGGTTCAAATATGTGCAGGTTCAGCGTTTCGCCAGGGTAGACTACAATGCCAAGGGGAAATATGGGAACGAAATTGGTCATTGGGCAAATGTAGGTCTTCGTTCCATGTTATGGAGTTAAAGGGTTGCAAGTATTGGTTTACAATCAGGATAGTAATTGGGCATTCCGTACTCACTTCAACATTCAATATTCATTATTCGATATTCCCCATTCTCCTTTTGTTCAGTTCACGAAGGCGGATATATTTTAACCAGGTGTACCAGGCATTCATTTTAGCAACAGTAAAACCAGCCTCGCCATCTAAAAAACCCAGGCGGAGAAGAAAATTTTTAAAGAAGGAAAAAGCTGGTGCCACCCGGCATTTGATCCACCCTGCTTTTTTGCCCTGCTGGTGATATTTTAATGCATTGAGCATGGCATAGTTCACCGTTTTTAAAGCAAAGTCTTCAACATTGCGCGAGGTATAATGATGAATATATCCTTTTAGGCTAAGAACCTGTGTAGAGGCAGGCAATTGCAATGCTTCGTGTACCTGCGCTTCGTTCCAGCCGGTATAGGTGCGGTTGTACAGGCGGATATGTGCGTCGTTCGACCATTCTCCGAACCGGATCATCCTGTTACCTAAAAAAGCCCGGAAGCGGATGTTGTAAACAGTGGTTATATCGTTTAAAGAAAGTGTTTGCAGTTGTTTCACCAAAGTATCATCGGCAATCTCATCTGCATCAATTGATAATATCCAATCGTACTTAGCCATAGCCACTCCTTTGTTTTTATTGCGGCCATATCCTTCCCAATCTGTTTCAAGCAGCCTGGCTCCGGCAGCAGTAATAATTTGCTGGGTGCCATCTGTGCTGCCGCTGTCTACCACCACCACATCATCAGTAAACTGTTGTGCGGCCGCAATTGTTTTTTTGATGATATGCGCTTCGTTACGGCAAATAATAACAACTGAAATAGGATTGCTCATGCTCTGGTTGACTGATAAAGAAATTTCTGTTGCCCAAAGAAAGCAATAAAAGCCAATAGTATCACACCATATTGCCCTTCCAGTGTATCATCGGTGAGTAAAGGGATGAGGGTGGTGACGGATAATATGACTGATATTTTGTTTTTTGAGGTAGTTGAAACTAATAACAAAACAATTCCTGCGGTAAAACAAAGCAAACCCGTCCAGCCCGATCCTGCACCATACACTAACCATTCGCAAGCTGGCAAAAAACGTTCGTAAGCAAAACTGTTGGGTTGTTCTTTTTGATGCCAGCGGTTTACTTCCGTCAACATGTCGCCAAAACCTACGCCTGTTAATGGATGTTGCTGTGTAATGCTGTACCCGGCACGGATAGATAACCACCGGGCTGCATCGTTATAACCCGGCAGTAAATTGCCTTTTGAGTAATTGCTAAAATCATATACAACATACTGAACCCTGTTACGCAATGTAGGCATGGTATTATAGGCAAGCAATGCTATGGCGGTGAACACCGCAATGATCGTTAACCCCTTTTTCCATTTTTTTTCAATGAAGAAAATATGAATGAGGTATAAAAAAATACCGGCATACAAACAAAGCAACCCTGTTTTTGATGCCAGCAGGTGCAGGTACAATACCAACACTAATAAGAGTGTAAAAAAAATATATCTGATAGCCCTGTTTGTTTCTGATTCCTGGCTTTTGATGCCCAGGAGAATGGCGATAACCACCATCCAGCTAAAACGTATATAATCTGCATCAGCCAGTGTTGGCAGCACTTTTGCTTTAAGATAGGCAGCTTCTATGGCGGTGGTATTGCTGATGTATTGCCCAAAACTCCATGCACAACCTGCCGTAATGATGAGGATATAGAGGTAGGATAATTGTTTCCATCTTTGTGCCGTAACGGGTGCCGCGGGAAGGCCCAGCATCATGGTAATAAGAGGCAGTTTTACGGAAACACTGTTCCACCAAAGCGTTTTATCATCGCTCCATAACCCGGAAATAATTACAGGAAGAAGGATTAATCCAACGGCGGCAACAGTTAATTTTTGTAATGATGTTTGCCGGTAGTTGGCAAAAAATGGCACGATCACTAAAACCGATGCAAAGGATACCAATGCCCGGCTGAATAACAGCCCGGTAAACAATAATACCAGGCATCCTGAAACCCACGATTCCTGCCATTTACTTTTCAACACTCTTTGCATCATGCGTCTAAATTCGTTCATCCGGATTACTTTAGCAATCATGTGGGAAGAATTATTACAGGATATACAAAGGGGCAACACCAAATCGCTGGCCAGAACCATTTCTTTGGTTGAGAATGAAATGGAAGGCTACCGATCATTACTTGAAAGCCTGCCAGCCTCTTCCACTAAAATTATCGGCATCACCGGTCCGCCGGGCGCAGGTAAAAGCACATTAGTAGATGCATTGATCGGTGAAATGGTGGCACGCAATAAAAAAGTAGGCGTATTGTGCGTAGATCCTTCTTCTCCATTTAATTTGGGTGCCTTGCTTGGCGACAGGATACGGATGAGCGAATGGTATAATCACCCGAATGTATTTATCCGTTCGTTAGCCACACGCGGAAGTTTGGGCGGACTGCATCCTAACATTATTGAGATAGCAGATGTGATGAAAGCTGCGGGGTTTGATCATATTCTGATAGAAACAGTTGGGGTGGGCCAGAGCGAGATTGAAATTACTGGACTGGCAGATACAACGGTAGTGGTTGTTGTACCCGAAGCCGGCGATGAAGTACAGACAATGAAAGCCGGTTTAATGGAGATCGCAGATATTTTTGTGGTAAACAAAAGCGACAGGCCCGATGCGGATACATTTGTAAAGAACCTGCGTTTAATGCTGGCACCGGCTTTTTATAAAACCAGTTCTGAGATTGCCATTGTAAAAACCATTGCTTCGCAAAAAGAAGGCGTGGGAGAATTATTTGATAAAATCATGCAGCACCAGCAGATCATACAAAGCTCAGACAGAAAATATTGGTTGCTGGCAGAGAAAGCCTATCACCTGATACAACAATACCGCATGCGAGATATTAATAAGGCGGGATTAAAAAAGGAACTGGAAAGATTGGGTGATACAAACCTGTACCAGTTTATTAAACGATACATGTAATTGTTGTTAATCAGGCAACCAACAACGGGGGGAGAGTCACAGAGATACCTCTGTGAAACTCAGTTCCTTTGTGGGCTCTGTGTTGAAAATAAGCCGTACTATTCGGCAGAATAATTATTATTTATTCAGCTCCTTTTCATTCTTCCACCAGCGCCATCCTATATAGCCCATAATGGCAAATGGCGCGGCTGCCAGGTATAAAATGGCCGAGTTCAAAGCAGATGCCGGACCATCGCCCAACTGAGAAGCTGTTTTGGTACAGATAGAGCATTGCGCCTGCACAAACTGAACGCTTAACACTGTAAGCGAAACACAAAGGAGTATGATTCTCTTTTTATTCATTCGGGCTAAATAGGGGTCAAAGATAACCAAATGTTGATAGCAACGCATGCACAGGTCCTGCGAACGGCTCATAATAAAAGAAAGTTCTATATACTACCGCCTGTGAATCTGAATCCCGAATTATATCATAAATCCTTAACTTTCTTTTCAATTTTTTACCATGGAACCACGCAGAACATTTATCCAGAGAATGGGATTATTGGCTGGCGCCTTCTCGGCCAACAGTCTTTTTAACCAGTTACATGCTGCTTCCTGGGAAGAGGCGGGCAGGAAAATTGAATCGCTGTCTCCGCAGGCCGCCGCTACTGATGAAGATTACTGGAGTGTGATCCAGCAGTCGTACACCGTAAATTCTAACCTGATCATACTGAACAATGGCGGTGTTAGCCCCTCGCCAAGAGTGGTGCAGGAAGCGGTGGAACGATATAATAAAATGACCAACGAAGGCCCTTCGTACTATATGTGGCGTATCCTGGACCAGGGAAGGGAGCCTTTACGCCAGAAACTGGCTTTATTGGCCGGATGCTCACCCGAAGAAATTGCTGTAAACAGGAATGCCACCGAAGCGCTGAATACAGTGATATTTGGTCTTGACCTGAAAGCAGGTGATGAAGTGATCGGTACCAAACAGGATTACCCGAATATGATGAATGCATGGAGGCAACGGGTAGAACGCGAAGGGATCGTATATACACAGTTGAGTTTTAAATTTCCGATAGAAAATGATGATGAGATCGTATCAGCATACGAACAGGCCATCACACCCAAAACCAAACTGTTGCATGTAACGCATGTCATCAACTGGATAGGGCAGATTATGCCGGTAAAAAAAATTACGGCAATGGCTAAAAAGCATGGTGTTGAAGTAATTGTAGATGGCGCTCATTCATTTGGCCTGCTCGATTTTAAAATACCCGAACTGGGTTGCGATTATTTTGGCACCAGTTTGCATAAGTTCTTAAGCGCACCCATTGGCAGCGGAATGCTATGGATCAAAAAAGAAAAGATTGAAAAAATATGGCCGTTGGTTTGTAACGATAAACCAAGGAGTGATAATATTCGAAAGTTTGAAACCCTTGGTACACGCAGCTTTCCGATAGAACAGGGTATCGGGGAAGCAGTAAATTTTCAGAATGCCATTGGCAGTAAACGAAAAGAAGAAAGGATCCGTTACCTGAAAAACTACTGGGCCGAAAAAGTAAAAAATATTCCTAAAGTAACAATTCACACTTCCTTTAAACCCGAATATTCCTGCGCTATTTGCGGGGTAAGTATTGACGGGATGACACCAGGTGAGTTAGACAGCGCCCTTTTTAATACCTATAAAATTCACACGGTAGGTATTGTTTGGGAAAATGTATCCTGTGTGCGTGTAACGCCGCATGTATATACCAAACTGCAGGACCTTGATAAATTGGTAATGGCGATTGGAGAGCTTGCAGATAAGAAGAAAGCGTAGAGAGAGAATTTTGAAATTTTGGAATTGGGAAATTTTGAAATTGATTTGTTGTTTCAAAATTTCCCAATGGTACTTTCCAAAATATGGAGAGCCGGTTCCTTGTTAACCTTATGCAGGTTTTACTGCCGCTTTCTTTGATTTTGTTGCTTTTGCAGGTCTGCTTTTACCAAACGAACCCTGAAATCTTTTGCCTTTAGCGGTTTTTTTATCACCTCTGCCCATGGTATTGTTTTTAAAATGAAATAATGTATTCGGTGCAAAAATAGAAAAACCCCGCGTAAACGCGGGGTTCAATTTTGTGTGCTCAAAAAATTAGAGCTTAGCGCTTAATTCTTTACCAGCTTTGAATTTGGCAACTTTTTTAGCTTTGATCTTGATAGCAGCACCAGTTTGTGGGTTACGTCCGGTACGTGCAGCACGTTTAGATACAGAGAAAGTACCGAAACCTACCAATGTTACTTTATCACCTTTTTTCAAAGTTTTGGTAACGGCAGCTACAAAAGAATCTAAGGCAGCATTTGCCTGTGTTTTAGTTACGCCAGCATCTTCAGCGATCTGAGCAATCAATTCGGCTTTGTTCATAGATGTGTTTTTAGTTGTTTTAATAACGGATACAAATTTATCCGCTTTTCTGAATAAGTAAAAAAAATTATTATTTTTTCTATCCTTTATTTTTTCCGCAAAACCCCTATGTATAAAGGATTTCAGAAGAATTTCGTTTCTTATATATCAGATTAAGCAATTGCGTTAATCTTCTGAAATGCTTACCAGTTAAGGGTTTCAGGAAAAATAGGCTGAAATTCAATGCCCAAGCGGGTTTTAAGGGAATATAACAAAGATTTGTGATTGACAAAATGAATTCGTGAAAGTATCCACACTCAATTCACAAGTTCCATTAACGATCGAAAACCAATGAAATTATCTCCCCAGTTATCCATGGCATCTTTACGCAGTGAAGGAGCATGATATTCGATATAGTGTTCATAATCAGGCCTTGTTGCTGCATAATACTGAACTGCATAGGTTGGCCCTTCCGTTTCATCTGTTTCAAGCAGTCGCACAAACCTGAATTCGGTAAAACAGCCGCTGTTCATTACATCCGGGATATGTTTCTGTTTCATCCACTCAACCCATGCCTCATGAATGGGCCAGGCTACTTTGGTGGTTACGTTGTAGATAAACATGATTGAGAGTTTGGAGTTGGAAGTCTGGAGTTATTTTATTTTTGACTCTAAGCTTCTAACTTGCTTTGCTATTTTAGTTCAATAAAAATCGGGCAGTGGTCGCTGTGTTTTATGTCGGGATAGATGAGCGCTTTTTTTAGTTTTGGTTTCAGGTTATCTGTGAGGCAGATATAATCTATGCGCCATCCTTTGTTCTGCGCCCTTACCGTTGGAAAACGCTGGCTCCACCATGAATAGCCACCTTTTGTTTCAGGATTCAGTTCGCGATAACTGTCTACCCACCCCTTGCTTAAAAACTTATCCATCCACGCACGCTCTTCAGGTAAAAACCCGGAAGAATTTTTGTTGCCTTTGGGGTCATGAATGTCAATTTCCCTGTGCGCAATATTGTAATCGCCCACTACAATTAAGTGTGGCCTTGTTTTTTTTAGTCGTTCGAGGTAATGAAAAAATTCATCCAGCCAGTGGTACTTAAATTCCTGTCTCTCATCTCCGCTTGTGCCGGATGGAAAGTAGGCATTGATAAGTGTGATGTTTCCAAAATCTGCCCGTATCACCCTTCCTTCAAAATCACTTTTCTCATGAGCGTGACCGTACTCAATATTGTCAGGTTTTATTTTGGTGAAAACAGCCACGCCACTGTAACCCTTTTTTTGCGCAGAGAACCAATAAGTGTGATAACCAAGGTCTTCGATCTTTTTAAAATCAACATTGTCTTTTTGCGCCTTGGTTTCCTGAAGGCAGATAACATCTGCAGGATCGGTTTTTAACCAATCGGTAAAACCTTTATTAATGGCAGAGCGAATGCCATTTACATTATAAGAGATGATCCGCATATAAGTGTTTTTATGCTATTCGAAAAACCGGTTAAACCCGATGATGAATAACTGGTTCAATAATTCGGAGGATAAAGATGCATCAAAAATCACAAATTTTTCAGGAACAAATTTGCCTTGCGCAATACAAACCAACACATCACCGAGGAAAAATTCTTTTATAGTATTTGTTCTGCCACTACATTTAATACTAAATGGGTTGCTGCCAATGATTCCGCTTATCTTATAATTATCTACTACCGCTGTTTCTTTTACAAACGTGGTGGGCAAATAGTATACGATACTGTCAAAGCCATTGGTAATATGGTCAGGATAGTATTTATTCTCCCTTTCGGTATAACTTCTGTTTATCTCAAACCTGGCAAGGGTATCTTTTTCGAGAAACAGGTAATGAAACCTGCCTGCCAGGAAATTAGTGAACATAAATTTCTCGCCTATAAAACCATAAGGTGCATAGGTTGGGTCTGGGTCAACCTGTGTAACCAGTTGCAGTGTATAGTTTTTATCGCGGAGCACATCCCTGCTTTCCTGTTGAAGAAAAACAAAATCAGAACTGCTGTAATGCCAGGTAGATTTAATGGCTTTGGTGAGATCGCCGGGATAGGTAAGCGCTTTTTTCCCTTTGATCAGGATCTCATTATAAACGGGCTGGCCAAGGCGTATCATTTCTCCTTTGCCCTGATAGTTATAGGTGCTTAGTTCTTTTATAGTATTAACATAAAACCGTGGTTGTTTATAAGTTTTCGGGAGTATATAATTGTCGGAAAAAAATGCAGGCTTTATGCTCATTTCAACAACTGCTGATTCATTTTTAGGATTGAATAAAAAGGTAACAGCCGATTTTACCAACTCGGTAAAACTTTTTGGGGTAATGGCAAGATCGCCGTAAACAATTCCGTTTTCGTATATGGTACCTATGCCCGGCGTATTGGCAGGACTGATAATAATACTCAGTTCTTCATTAAAAGCAACTGTTTTATCAGATCTGAGCAGCATTGCTTTGATCATCAGAACAGTTCCTGCTTTTTTCAGCATATTAGAATCGGGTGGATAACTATTAGCTGTTTGCGAAAAAAAAATAAATGGCTCTACCTCAAAAAAATCAATATACAGGTGTAAGTGTGATGTATCAATATCTGTAAAATCTGTTTTTACATTTTTTATCTCCTTACCTAACGGCAGGAATTCAATATTTACTGTAGTTGTATCGGATAATGGAAGTAATTGCTGTTGCAGCAGTGTGTTATTTAACTGCGATGCTATGGTTTTTTTAACCTCATCGTCCCGGAGATATGTTGTTAGGGGAACGTTGAATGACTGGCACCGTATTTTTTCAAGGACAACTGTTTTCTGCGCAACAATGCCGGACACAAGGAAGAGCAGCAATAATGAGATGATTAGTTTTTTATGACTCATACAGTAGTTAAAGGTATTGTATCTTTATAGCAGCAAATTTTGTGCTGCCTTGATTTATTGTTGAATATAAGCATTGTATATGGCAAAATCAGTACGGATCATTCCCGCAAAAAAATCGGTTTACCTGGATGGCCCAAAGCCAAGAGCGTATGAGTTCCTGTTTGCCTGGACAGTTTTTATCCAATTTATTAAAGGGTTCAGAAGCCTGCATTTTATGGGGCCCTGTATTACGGTGTTTGGCTCGGCCAGGTTTAAAGAGGGGCATCAGTATTACGAAGCGGCCCGGGTATTTGGCAAACGAATTGCCGAGCTGGGCTTTACCACTATTACCGGTGGCGGTCCGGGTATTATGGAAGCAGCTAACCGTGGTGCGTTTGAAAACGGGGGCAGTTCAATAGGGTGTAATATCAAGCTGCCTTTTGAGCAGCACCCCAACCCCTACCTGCACAAATCGATCATCTTTGATTATTTTTTTATACGCAAGGTGGTACTGGTTAAGTATTCCTACGCATTCATCATCATGCCCGGTGGTTTTGGTACAATGGATGAGTTTTTTGAAACAATTACCCTTTCACAAACCAAAGTGATCACCAGTTTCCCGATTGTTTTATTCGGGAAGGAATATTTTCAGCCATTGATGGAAGCCATCGATAAAATGTCTGAAGCAGGCACTATTAACGAAATTGATAAAAAATTAATGCTGCTTACAGATGATGTTGATGAGGCCATGGAATATATCCAGGCCTTCGTGTCAAAAAACTTTACTGTAAAACCACGAAAAAGATTATGGTGGTTATTTGAAAAAAGATAGACTGATGATTTCTTTAGTTCTCAACCTTTTTTCCGCCTTGCCAGGTGTAGCCCAAACTAAGTATCAGCTCATAGGTTCCAAATGCCTGGCTGGCTTTGCCTTGGTACACTTTTAAGTTTGAATAGCGGGCATAATCTACTTTATTGGAAAACTCGAGGTACACATGTTTGGCAAAAGTAGCGCGCAGCCCTGCCTCAACGCCCATATTCCAACCACCTATCTGGAAGCCGGGATCGTTGGCATTGCCAAATAAGCTATTCTGTACATGCGGTATTACAGGACCAATACCGGCTTTGCCCAATGCATCTAAAGTAAATTTGCCATTCCTGCTCTCATGCCAATGCCAGCGCTTTACAATATTTAACAGTAAAAAATTAGCGCCATTATTCAGGTAATAATAGAAACCATTGCCCTCAGAAAAATTAATGGTAGAATCTACCTGTCTTCCGTTTAAGGTGCCGGCAATTTTTACAAACTGCCCGTCTTTTATGAGGTGCTTGGTATGATCGAAGTTGATCTCAAAAGCCAGCCCTTTCTTTTTATTGAAAAAATAACCCAAACGGTAATTGTATTGCGGTATGCTGAGTGGAATACTCAACAGGCCTTCATCCCAACCGGGATGGTCGTGAGATATGACATTTTTAAGGGTATAGTTACTATTGAGAGAAGGCTGGTTAACCTTTACATCAGAATGAGTGTACCATTCTTTATTATATCCCCAGGAAAAATAAAATTCGCCTTTTCTTTCTTTTGTTTTTTGTTGCGCACCTGCAATAAACGGAGTTATTACCATCAGCATGATCAATAAACGCCACATCTTCATAGTTTCTTTTTTTTGCAAAATTACTCTAATACCGGACTCAACCATCTTTCTGCTTCACCGATCGTCATATTTTTACGTTTGGCATAATCTTCCAGTTGGTCGCGCTGAATTTTGCCTACACCAAAGTATTGACTTTTCGGATTAGAGAAATACCATCCGCAAACAGAAGAGGCAGGATACATGGCAAGGCTTTCTGTTAATTGAACGCCGATGGTTTCAGTTGCTTTCAGCAGATCGAACAGTTTGTATTTTTCTGTATGATCAGGGCAGGCAGGATAGCCGGGTGCAGGGCGGATACCGTTATATTGTTCTTTGATCAGTTGCTCATTACTCAGGCTCTCTTCTTTATCATAACCCCAGAATTCTTTTCTTGTCTGCAGGTGCAGTGCTTCTGCAAAAGCTTCTGCAAACCTGTCGGCAAGGGCCTGTAGCATGATCTTGTTATAATCGTCGTGGTTAGCCTCAAATGCCTTGATATGTTTTTCAATGCCATGCAGGGTTACTGCAAAAGCGCCTATATAATCTTTTTTACCACTTGCTTTGGGTGCAATAAAATCTGCAAGGGAAAGATTTGGCTGGTCGGCCGCTTTCTTAATCTGCTGACGAAGGAATGAAAGGGTAACAATTCCATTAGTTGTATTCACTTCTACATTATCGTCTTCGCTGGAAGCTTCCCAGAAACCGATAGTGCCTTTGGCTGTTAACCATTTTTCCGCAATGATCTTATCTATCAAAGCGTTGGCATCATTATATAATTTGGTAGCTTCTTTACCTACTACACTGTCTGTAAGTATTTCCGGAAAATTGCCATGCATTTCCCACGCAATAAAAAATGGCTTCCAGTCTATGAAAGGCCGTAAGGTAGCCAGGTTAAAATCTTCAAATACTTTTGTACCGGTAAAGGTTGGTGTTTGTGTGATGTGATTGTTCCAGTCTGCATTTACTTTATTCTTCAATGCTTCTGCATAGTTGAGGTATGTTTTGACAGATTTCTTACTATCGAAAGCCTTTTTCAGCGTGATATATTCTTCTTTGATCCCGCTAAGAAAATCTGTTTTCTGTTCTTTACTTAACAATGAGCCTGCCACTGTTACGCTGCGCGATGCATCTAATACATGTACCACTCCTGTTTCATACTCAGGAGCAATTTTTACAGCCGTGTGGATGCGGGAGGTAGTGGCACCGCCGATCATTAAAGGTTGCGTCATACCACGGCGTTTCATTTCTTTGGCAATATGCACCATCTCATCAAGCGATGGGGTGATCAGGCCACTGAGGCCAATAATGTCTGCTTTTTCTCTTTGCGCTGTTTCCAGTATTTTATCTGCAGGAACCATTACGCCAAGGTCTACAATATCGTACCCGTTACAACCCAGTACCACGCCTACAATGTTCTTACCAATATCGTGTACATCGCCTTTTACGGTAGCCAGCAATATTTTTGCAGCGCCTGCAGCCTCGCTGTTGGCGGTACCTGCAGCAATATGTGCCTGTTTGCGCAGTTCTTTTTCTGCTTCAATATATGGCGTAAGAATGGCAACACTTTTCTTCATCACCCTCGCACTTTTAACTACCTGCGGCAGGAACATTTTTCCGGCGCCAAACAGATCGCCCACAATGCCCATACCGTCCATTAAAGGACCTTCGATCACTTCCAACGGGGTTGGATATTTCTGGCGGGCTTCTTCAGTATCTATATCAATATAATCGGTAATGCCGTTTACAAGTGAGTGTGATAACCTTTTCTCCACGGTATCATTTCTCCACGCTTCGTCTTTAACTTCTACTTTGCCTTTGGCTTTTACAGTATCGGCGTGTGTGATCAGTTTCTCAGTTGCTTCATTATTATCGTTGCCACGGTTTAGTATCACATCTTCGCAAAGCTGGCGTAGTGTTGGTTCTATTTCATCATAAACAACCAACTGGCCTGCATTTACAATACCCATATCCATACCCGCTTTAATGGCGTGGTAAAGGAATACGGCATGTATGGCTTCGCGAACGTGATCGTTACCGCGGAATGAAAAAGAAACATTGGATACACCACCACTCACTTTTGTAAGAGGCATCAAATGTTTGATTTCACGGGTAGCTTCAATAAAATCAACCGCATAATTATTATGTTCTTCAATACCGGTTGCAATGGCAAAAATGTTGGGGTCGAAAATAATATCCTGCGGATCAAAACCAACTTTCTCAGTTAATATTTTATAGGCGCGTTTGCAGATCTCTATTTTTCGTTGTTTGGTATCTGCCTGTCCTATTTCGTCAAATGCCATTACAATTACCGCTGCGCCATAAGCTTTGCAGGTAAAAGCCTGGTCAATAAATTTTTCTTCTCCTTCCTTCATGGAGATGGAGTTCACAATACATCGCCCCTGTACACATTTCAAACCTGCTTCAATGATCTCAAATTTTGAGCTGTCAATCATAATAGGGATCCGGGCAATATCGGGCTCGCTCTGGATAAGGTTCATGAAGGTTGTCATGGCAGCAACCCCATCCAGCATGGCATCATCCATATTTACATCCAGTACCTGCGCACCGCTTTCTACCTGCTGGCGGGCAACAGATAAGGCTTCTTCGTATTGATTATCCCTGATGAGACGTGCAAATTTTTTAGAACCGGTAACATTTGTCCGTTCACCTACGTTCACAAAATTTGTTTCAGGCCTCACCACCAATGGTTCAAGGCCCGATAAGCGTAAGTAAGGTTTGATTATTTGACTCATAATATATTTTTTTGAACCACCTATACACTAAGGCACCAGGGGGCACGAAGGGTATAGAATGATTCTTTTAATTCTGTCTTTCATTAAGGGTATATGAAAATTGATTAGAAAATCTACTCTCTTTCCAGTCAATTTTAAATAATTTATTATTCCTGCTGCTTTGTGACTTAATAGTTTAAAATAATTTACAAGCTGGTTTCCAATACCGGAAGTTCCCTCGGCTTAATCTTTCTCACATTATCCGCAATATGTTTAATATGATCGGGTGTGGTGCCGCAGCAACCGCCTACAATATTTACAAACCCCTGTTTGGCCCATTCTTCAATAAAATGGGCAGTTTCATGCGGCTGTTCATCATATTCGCCCATCGCATTTGGTAATCCTGCGTTAGGATAGGCAGAGGTATAACAGCCTGCTATTTCTGATAACTCTTCAATATGACTTCTCATTTCTGCCGCACCCAATGCGCAATTTAGTCCTACACTTAATGGTTTGGCATGCATAACTGAAGTATAAAAAGCTTCCAGTGTTTGTCCGCTCAATGTTCTGCCGGATGCATCGGTGATGGTGCCACTGATCATAACGGGCAGTTCTGCTTTGTTATGATCTCTGAAATATTTTTTGGCAGCGAAGATGGCTCCTTTGGCATTAAGGGTATCGAAGATGGTTTCAATCAGCAATACATCTACACCGCCATCAACCAGTCCTTTGATCTGCTCATAATAGGCAGCTACTACTTCATCAAAAGTAACGGCACGGTAGCCCGGGTTATTCACGTCGGGAGATAAACTAAGTGTTTTATTTAATGGCCCGATGGCACCTGCTACAAATTTTGGAGGAGTGCCGGGGTTGTCTGCCATAAATTCTTTCACAGCGTCTTTGGCGCATTTGGCAGCCGCTACATTGAGTTCATAAGCCAGTGACTGCATATCATAATCTGCCATGGCAATAACGGTACTGCTGAAGGTGTTGGTTTCAATAATATCTGCACCGGCGGCAAGGTATTGTTTGTGTATTCCCTTAATAATTTCCGGTTGTGTAATACAGAGAAGGTCGTTGTTGCCCTTTACATCGGTGTGCCAGTTTGCAAAACGTTCGCCACGGTAATCGGCTTCTGTAAGTTTATGGCGTTGTATCATGGTGCCCATAGCTCCATCTATCACCAATATTCTTTTCAACAGTTCATTCCTGATATCCATGCAGTTCTGTTTTATTCCTGTAAGGATAAGCCTTACAGGATAGTCAATTAATACCGAACTGTAAAACGCTTTAGAAGAGTGTTGAAAGGGGCACTTCAAAACGTTTATTAGTTCGATTGGTCCCGGCTTAGCCGGGATTACAGGCCGAACAATAAACAAATCCGCCTGCTGTAGTAACTGCAAAGATAAAGGGCTATGAGCTTATAACAAAATATAAGCCCACAGCCCTTTTAAGCGAATACCAGGGGATAAATTACTTCGGTTTCCTGCCGAGATTGAATATACGGGAGATATTGAAACCCCAGCGTACATCGCCATTACCCCATGAACCCGTGGTTTCATGTATGAAAGAATGCTCATTCATACCGGTAGAATTGGTGAAATGCAATTGAAACACGTGGCCTCCGGTGTTGATATCCACCCCAACCGATAAAGGATCATGTGTGCCATCAAAACGGGAAGTTTGGAGAAAATACTCAGCATTAATACTGATACGCTTACTTACTTTCTGCCTGGCAAGGAAGCCAATAGCAAACATGTCTGTGCTGCCACCGGTTAAAAACAGTAATCTGTTGTAATGGGTATAAGTGGGCGATACCTGTAATGAGGTATGCTCATTCAGTTTTCTTGCAATCAATAACTGTGTACTGAAAAAAGTACGGTCTGAGCCCGTTACTTTCAGCGCAGGGTCCATGTCAATATTTTTGTAGGCCAATGAACCAACCCAGGTAATAGATAGTGGTGCCCCACCCGATCTGTTTTTCTGGTGCATTAACCGGTATTTGATAAAGCCATCATATTCCTTGTTAAAAGTAGAACGGCCAATACCCACCATCAGATTTTTTGAAAGACCGAAATCAAAACCCATACGCATGGATGCATAATCGAGACCGAACATATCATAAAAACCCATGTTCAGTGGTGAAAAACGGTGATTGATCCTGAAATCCATACTTCCCTTGCCGGTTATTTCAACGGTATGGCTGTTTACCAGGCGGGTAGAGTAAAAAGTATTGATCACAGGTTCTGAGCGGTTAGCGCCTTCTGATGCATTGGTACTATCCTGCATTTTAAACAGGTCAACCTGCTGCGAAAAACTTATTTGTGTAATGAGGCACAGGCATAGTATGGCCAGTAACCTTTTTGAAAAGATCATCATAAATTTAATTTTTAATATATGGGATGATTATTGGTATTGACAGCTAACCTCTACCGTTACTTTAGAAGTAACTTTTGCTGCGTCTACATTAAAATCTTTCATACTCACCTCAAACTCGCAAGTGACAACAGGTTTACCGGCTTTGATGTCTATTTTACCATTAGCGGTAATGCTTTTGGTAATGCCATGCATGGTAAGATCTCCTTTCACAATTACTTTATAAGATCCGTCTTTAGTGAAATTTACCTCTTTCAGGTTCACAATATTTCCTTTGAAATCTGCACGTGGAAATTTGTTGCTCTCAAGGTACTGGTCGTTAAAATGTTCCTGCATTTCTGCATATTTGAACCGGAACCCTTTTATTAATAAACTAAAAGTGACCTGGCCATTATCGGCTATACGGCTGGTTACTTCATTGTTCACTGCTTTCACATCATCATCAGTAGGGGCACTAAAAACGATCTTGCCATTGCGTGTGGCAAATATTTTTTGCGCATCTGCATTTGATACGATAAACAGGCTTGCTATTAAAAGAGACAGAAATACTTTCATGCGATTTGCTTAATTTATTTTTACCAGTACTCCCTCATTGATCACCACATTAAAATCGGGAATATACCCTGTACAGATACCTTTGAATGTAATATTCTGTCCGGCCTTTAATTCTCCGGGTTGGATTTTAAAAGTACAGTTGATCACAAACATCAGGTCATTCGTTTTAATGTTCACTACTGTATTGCCATCCTGGTTAGTAGTTACTTCTGCTACTTCACCGTTCAATTCAATGGCCTTGTTCAGGTATTTTGCGTTTGCCGCCGTTTCATTGGTTTTGAATGCATCGTACAGGCTTTGCGCAGAAAGCTGAACACCCTGTTCCCTGGTTACATCCCTGTGTGGTTTGGTATATATCCTGTAAACAATAATGCCCCCGGTAATGATACCCACCACTGTAAAGGCCAACACATACTTTATCCATTTTTTCATACCAGTATAATTTGCTTATATAAACGCAAATTATTCAATGTTATTGATAGAAAAATATACGGAGAGATATAAATAATGGTTGCCTGACGGTAAAAAATGGTTGAATGGATGAGTATGAGCCGGGCCGGCATGAAAGGGCGGCTATTTTACATATTGCTGAACAGGCAGGCGGTTGGCGATGCTGCGCGATAGTGTCATCTCATCAGCATATTCCAGCTCGCCGCCAAAGGCAATGCCCCGGGCAATGGTGGTAATGCGGCAGGGTAAGTGCGCTATTTTCTTTTGTATGTAATAAATGGTGGTATCGCCCTGTATATTCGGACTTAAAGCAAAAACCAGTTCTTCTGTTTCTTCTTTTGCAATACGGTTAACCAGCGATTCTATGTTTAACTGATCAGGGCCAATGCCATCCAGGGGCGAGATCACCCCACCCAGTACATGGTAAGTGCCGCTTAACTGTTGCGTGCTTTCTATCGCAATTACATCGCGGATATTTTCTACCACACAGATCATCCGCTGGTTGCGCATCGAGTTGGAGCAGATAGAACAGATATCTCCATCGCTCACATTATGGCAGCGCTGGCAAAATTTGATATCCCTGCGCATTTTGGCAATGGTTTCGCCAAAATGCTGCACTTCGTTCACTTCCTGTTTTAATAAATGCAATACCAAACGCAAAGCCGTTTTCTTTCCGATACCCGGAAGCCTGGTAAACTGTGCTACCGCATTTTCTAATAGCGAAGAAGGTAGTTGCATGTTAATTGATAGGTTACGGGTGCAAAGTTAGTATTCTGGCGTGAATCGTGAGACGTGAATCGTCAGTCGTCAGTCGTCAGTGGTGAATTGTGAGTCGTGAGTCGTGAGTAGTTTCACGTCTCACGTCTCACGTCTCACGTCAAGAGCATTTTACAAAGATACATTCACCTCATTATCCCAATTTCCACGGATGTTTAGCTGGCGTGGGATGCGTTGAACGATCTCGGGTTGCTGCTTTGTTCCAAAATGACCTGTGTCCCAGATGCCGTTCTTATTGGCATCGTACAGGATACGGAGATCGTATGATCCGGGCTTAAAGAGTTTGCGGATGAAATCAGCTTGTGTTAATGGAACAGACTCAACTATTTTTTCGCCTGAAACAATCTGTAATACCGGGTTCTTTGAAAGATCAAGATTACTAAAACGGATGCGGATACTTCCGTAATCAGATTCACGCTTGGTAATAAAACGAACGGTATCTGCTTTAGCAAGTGTGGTACCTGCCGAATCTGCTACTGCTGTTTTGGCTATCCATACACGGAGTGCGGTATTCTCTTTCCATTTGTATTTCAGTGTCACCTTCGTTTTACTTGTGTCTAAACTAAACCCGTACCCGCTTAGTTTTTGAAAACCTGTATCATATAAAATAAACCCGGTACTGTCAAAGGATGTGAGTTTACGATTGAATGTAAAGCTGAGCGGGGAAAGTATATCCTGCTGTCCGTTTTCAAGATCGGTTGAATATTTTAAACGTTTATCTTCTTTGCTTACAGGAGAGGGTCTTTGTTGCGACGAAGTAGTTGTTTTTTCCTTCGGCTTAAATTCCTGGAAGGCATATAATGTGTCGGGAATAGTGTTGCCATTGATGATTACAGGGTTATTTCTGAAAGCAAACAGCCTGGTGCTGTCATTATACCTTCTGGAATAATTCCCCTGCCCTTCAATAACATAAACAGCGAACCTGCCTTCGGGCAGATTGCGGAAAGCAAAATCTCCTTTGCCATTAAGACGGGTATAATAGCGTGGTCTTTCTTTAACGATTGCTGTGTCTGCCAGGTTTTTGTGCAGCACCACTAATAAGGTACTGTCTGTTTTACCGGTTTCGGCAACAATAACCCTGCCTGAATAATTATTGACATCTACCTTGTTACCCGTTGAAAAAACATAGGTTAGGTTTTGGGCGATATTACTTTCGTTTACATCCCTGATTGCATCGCCAAAGTTGAATGAATAAGTGGTATTTGCTTCAAGAGAATCTTTGAGTTTGATAGTTACATTTCTCAGTTTATAATCTACCAGCGGGGTGTGTTCTACCGTTGGCGAAATGATCAGATTTTCCTGTGCATTCTGCAGGGTAACGTATTCATCGAAAGTAAGGGTGATATTTTTAGAGGTCACATTAACAGCCGAATCTTTAGGAACCGTCATTACCAATCTTGGTGGTAAACTGTCTCTTGGTCCGCCACCGGGCGGAATGATATTGGCGCAGGAAGAGAATGCCGCCATTCCGGAAACAATAAAAACAAATAGGCAAAGTTGTGTAAGTGAATGTTTCATTAAAACCCGGGTTTGTGCGCTTATCAAAAAATCAGCCTGTTACGGCAAATATAGAACTCCGGCGTACTATATGGTGAAAAGGATTGTGAAGGGAAACGTAAATTCCGGTTTTGGGTATTCCATTTCCTGTCGGATCTGCGGCTACATTTAATTAAGTCAATCTGCCATCTCTTCTTCACTCAGATCGTGCAAGGCAACTGCCATATGATTGGTTTTTACAAAATTGCACCAATGACAATCGGGTTTGCCACAGCCAGTATAAAAATCCCTGTCCTGTATTTTCTGCCAAACAGTTTTTATCTGTTGGGTAACCGTTGTAATATCTTCCGGGCTGATCACGATCTTTTCTTTCCGGTATTGTTTCTTCCTGTCGGGCTCAATAAAATCAAATTCTGTACTGGTAACTTTCCAGTTTTTCTGTTCATAATGATCTACCAGTATTTTGTAAAAAACAGCCTGCCTCCAGTAATCGCCACCATTGGGATTCTCTTCATGCGGTGGTTTTAATTTGTCTTTTGCCTTATCTATATCGCCCGATTTATAATCTACCACATTCACAGCTTTACCATCAAATTCAAGCTTATCTAATTTGCCTTTTAATGGCACGCCTTCTACCACTACATTCCTGATATTCCGTTCAACAGCCACAATGGTATTCCATGTGTTGATGTATTGATCATAATAATTACCCAGTACTTCCTGCCCGTATTCCATTCTTCTGGCAAATTGTTCTTTGGTAAAGCTTTCGCGGTGACGGTTCATATACCAGTTAAAATCCTGGATAAATTCGGGTTTGGGCAGAAATTTTTCGGTCTGCTGCATTTTTTCAAACAGGCGCTGTAGGGCATAGTGAACAGCAGAACCAAATTCGGTAGCTTCTGATTTGCCTGAGGGAACACGCACCAGGTTTTGGAAATAAAACTGCAGCGGACATTTGAGATAGTTATTCAATGCCGTAACATTCATTACAAATTTGTCCAGTATCTGCGTAACAAAATCTGCTTCTGCTTTTTCAATTTCAGGCGATTGAACAGCCGTAAAACGGATCATAGAAAACTCGCTGATCACTTCTGTATCTAATATCACTTTTTCAACAGGCAATGCGTGTTCATCCTGTATCTCAGCAATAAACATAGACGGTTCCAGTTGTTTTCCGTCATTCTTAAAATTGCTGTACGAAATATGCAAATGCTGTTTGGCCCTTGTTAGCGCCACATAAAACAAGCGGCGCAGTTCTTCTTCGTCTTTATGTTTGGGTTGTGAGGCAAACATGGTATCCGGCAAACTGTATCCGCCACCGGGCTTTTTCTTTTTTTCCCAATTGGCTGCGTTGCATCCCACCAGAAAAACATGGTCAAACTCCAGACCCTTCGAACCGTGCGCTGTTAAAAGATTTACGCCTTTATCACTTCCACTCACCTGCACAAGCGGGAGGCTTAAACCTTCTTTTTCCATCAACATGAAAATATTGACCATCTGCTCCAGCGACAAGGAAGGGTTTCTTCTGGTTTCTTCTTTTACAAAATCAAACAGCCCCGTAATTACCTGGAGGTTCTGGTGTTTGTCTGCACTTTGCATTACCCAGCTTAATACACCTGCATCGCGGAGGCAGTTCTCAAACAAATTCACCAAAGTAATATTGGAAACATCTGCAATTAATTTTTCAATTGCCTGTGTGGCCATCTTCATACCTGCAGGGGCAGCTTTACTAAAAAGATCTGCAGCAGGCGCAGTTGCTTTTTCGCTTAATAATCTGCGGAGCGATGTTTTATTCTCTCCAAACCTTCTGTCAGCAACGGTTGTACTAAGTTGTGCAATATCTATTGGAGGGATATTGAACCAGTTGAAATGCAATATCTCAAATAACATTTCATCGCCGCCATAAGGAATATCATGTTCAGCAGCAAGGTATTCGAGCAGCAGGATAATTTTTTTTGCGAGTGGGATCTCAAGAATATTAAGATTACGCTTACTAAAAACAGGAATATTTCTTTGTGCTAAATATTGCGATAGTTCTTCCCCGTATTTATTCTCTTTATAAATGATGCCGATTAAACCCGGTACCATTCCCTGGTTCAACAGTTTTTCAACTTCAAGCGTAATATGGATCATCTCCTGCCGCTGCGTTTCGTATTCCTTTACAAGTGGTTTATTTGTCAGGTGGATTTTGTCTTTGTGCGAGGCGGTCAATTCCTTACTTAGTCCCTCGATCTGCTTGATCAAACGTTCTTCGTTTCTGTTGATCAGTGTTTTTGAAACATCCAGAATAGGCTGTGTTGAGCGGTAGTTATCTGTTAATACAATGGTGAGCAGGTCTTTTGCATAATCGGTTGCAAAGTCGAGCATGTTCTCCACATTCGCTCCCTGAAAACGATAGATACTCTGGTCATCATCGCCCACCACAAATACATTGGGTTGCTCCCAATAACTGATCAGTAATTCTACCAACCTGTTTTGCGTTCCGCTGGTATCCTGGTATTCATCAACAAGTATGTAGAGGAACTGTTCCTGGTAACGTGCCAGTAATAATTTATTTTCTTCAAACGCTTTGATCACCCAGTTGATCATATCGTCAAAGTCGTAGCAGTTACGGCTTCGCATAAGTTTTTGATAACGATCAAACTCATTAACGGCCGCGCGGAGCTTTTCCATTTTCTCCTTTGCTTCTTCAATTTTATTTTCTTTCCGGTCGCCCGCTTTGAACTGTTTGTAGGCACGTTTGTAAACAAACTCTTCCCTGTTGGGTATATCGGCAAGGTATTCATCAATTTTTTGGTTGATGAAAGCCGGCGTCCATCCTTCCCGCTTCATTGAGCTGAATAATTGCTGCAGGTTTTTGATCTCAAAATACACATCACCACGGTATCTTTTTAATGGATGATTTTTCGGAAAGCTATCGATGAGCTGTTTGAAAAGGTCAATTTTTTCAAGGTCTGAAATCGGGTCCAGCACCGTTTTTTCAAACAGCGATAAGTTTTCCTGGATGATATCATTGCAAAAAGCGTGAAAGGTATAGATGTTTACTTTATAAGCATCAGGCCCGATAAAACTGAGCAGGCGTTTGCGCATGGCAACAGCTCCGGCATCGGTATATGTAAGACAAAGAATATTTTCCGGTTGTGTATCCGTATCCTGTAAAATTCTGCCGATACGTGCACCAAGAATTTGTGTTTTTCCGGTGCCCGGGCCGGCTATAACCATTACAGGGCCTTCAATAGTATCAACAGCAAGCTTTTGCTGCTCGTTAAGATTGGTATAGATTTTTTCGAACTGCTCTTTCTGTTGCCGGGTGTTTAGCATTGAATAAAGATAATCAACATAAAAATCTGAAGGTAATGAAACCGTAACCACCCCTGTTGTAAATTTTTTTGCAAAAAAAATTACAACGCCCCCTCCTTCCCAAGGAGGGGATACCTTTTTTATTTCAGTTCTGTCATGGGACTCACATTGTTATCAAGGTCTACAGATACAACGAAGATCCGTTTGTTTTTGACCTCGGGAATTTTAGCCGGATCAATAACGGCTACTTTATCTGCTACTATTAACTGCACTAATTGTGCCAGTGCAAATTTTACTTCGGTATTTTGTGTCAGTGTTAAAATGCCAAATGCTTTAATTTTTTCATCGCCTTTGTACACCAGTTTAAACTGATTGTCTGCCTGCTTTTCAATCAGTGGCTGTGCAGGTGCAGAATTTTCAATCCACGGCATAGGTGGTACCAGTGCAGGATAGTGATAATAATGGTTTCGCAGACTATCACTCCAGCCCAGCGGATTTTTTTCAAATGTTTTACTGCTGAAATAAACACTTCCCTGCGTAGTGGAGTAGCTTCTTAATGCCGCTATCTGCTTAGGAATTTCATTTGGGTCTCTCCATGCGGGATTGCTTCCTCCCCTGTAAATACCCTGGCCAATGTAGAGGTGTTTGCCATAGCTATGCTCATTCCACCAATCAAGCAGTATATCATAGTCTGCCAGCTTATGGCCACGCTCCCAGTAAAGTTGCGGAACCACATAATCTATCCAGCCTTTCTGTAACCATAAAAGAATATCGGCATACAGGTCATCATAATTGGTTTGTCCGGCCCTGGTATCGCTCCCCATTGCATCCTGGCTTTTGTTACGCCAAACACCAAACGGACTAATGCCAAACTTTATATGAGGATTAGTGCTTCTAACGATGTTGTGTATGAGCAGTATCACACTGTCGCAATTGCTTCGGCGCCAAACTTCTTTGTTTAAACCTTTGCCATATTTTTCGAAATCTTTCTGATCCGGAAATTCTTTTCCGGCAATGCGGTAAGGATAAAAATAGTCATCCATGTGAATGCCGTCCAGTTCATAACGGCTTACAAGATCTTTCACCACATGCGCAAGATGTTCTCTTACCTGGGGTAAACCGGGATTAAAATATTTTTTATCTCCATAGATCAAAAACCATTCGGGATGTGTTTTGGTAAGATGCGCCGGCGAAACAGACGATCTGAGAATATTAAACACTGCGCGGTAAGGATTTAACCAGGCATGAAATTCCATACCACGTTTATGCGTTTCACTGATCATGAACTCGAGCGGATCATAAAAAGGTGAAGGAGGTAAACCCTGTTTACCTGTCAGAAATTCACTCCATGGTTCATACTGCGATGGGTATAAAGCATCACCCGCAGGTCGTACCTGAACCACTACCGCATTCATGCCATTGCGTTGATGCATATCCAGCAAACGGATAAATTCTGCTTTCTGCTCAGCAATGGTTAAGGTCTTCTTGCTGGGCCAGTCTATATTATCAACAGTAGCTACCCAAACACCACGAAATTCATAATTCGGAGATGCCGGTTGTGCATCGGTTTTTGCAACAGAAAAACAGGCCAGCAGGCCCAAACAAAAACTAAGGAAATTCTTCATTTAGCGAAGATAAAACTACATGGGCTGGATTTTGCTAATTGTGGATGAATGATTGACCGGAAATTGATAATTCACAAAGCAGCTTAACTATGATCCCGCATTTTGTCCAAAAGGGCATTCAATGTATGGGTCTCTTCGGGCGATAATGCCTGTAAAATATTGTCCAGCTCTGTGTTTTTCTTATCTAATCGTTCTAAAAGGCCATAGCCGCGTTTCGACAGGACCACATCCACCAGGCGTTTATCTTTTGAGCACACTTTTTTCTCTACCAGACCTTTTTTAAGCATTCTTTCTACAATGCGGCTGGTATCGCTCATCTTATCCAACATGCGCTCACGTATCTGCAGGGTACTCAGGGGTTGTTTGCTGCCGCGTAGTATGCGCAGGATATTGTATTGTTGCGGGGTAATATCCTCCGTTTCTAAAAAAGCTTTGATCTTTTCGTTCAACCAGTTGGCAGAAAATATAAGGTTAACAGTTGCTTTCTGGTAATCGTTTCGGAATGTTTGCTGCTGTATGTCTCTTTCAATGCCCATGAAAACAGTTTGGGGTTTGGAGTTTGGGGTTTGGAGTTGTTCGATGTTGAAGGTATTCAAAATTTATAACCAACCCCAAACTCCAAACTGTCTCAGTCTTCCCAAACACTAAGCCCTTCGCTGCAATTGGCGCAGATATCGATATTCTTTCTGCTTGAAAGCAATTCCCTGCGAAACTGCCTGTAGTTATCATTATGCCAGGTTTCTCTAAAGCTTTGGGTTTTCAGGTTACCCAGTTGGTGTGTGGCATCCTTATCAAAACAACAGGGTACTACCAGGCCGTCCCATGTAATCACATTGGCATGCCAGAGCCTCCAGCAATGGTTACTCAGGCCACTTTTTACTTTCATTCTACCGGATGCATCCTTTTTATAACGGCTGTATTTGGTATTGTTGGGAATCAGTTGATGAGGGTCATTTTCATAATCATACACCTGCGCTGTTTTAAACCGAACCTGATCTACCCCTATTTCTTTTCCTAATTTTTTTACTTCTTCAATCTGGTGTTCGTTGGGTTTAACCACGAGGAACTGAAAAAAGATAAAAGGTGTTTTGCTGTTCAGGGCTTTTTTCCATTTCACAATATTGCGTGCGCCCTCCAGCACTTTTTCTAATTTACCGCCAATACGGTACTGCTGGTATACATCCTGTGTAGTGCCGTCAATGGAAATGATGAGCCGGTCCAGGCCACTCTCAATGGTCTGTTTGGCTTTTTCATCGGTTAGATAATGTGCATTGGTAGAGGTAGCTGTATAGATGCCTTTGTCATGCGCATATTTCACCATCGTTAAAAAATCGGGGTTCAGATAAGGTTCTCCCTGGAAATAAAAGATCAGGTATAACAGGTCTTTATGGATATCATCGATGGTTTGTTTAAAAAAGCTGTTTTCCAGCATACCCGTTGGCCGGGTAAATGCCCGCTGGCCGCTCGGACATTCAGGGCAACGGAGATTACAGGAGGTAGTTGGCTCAAAAGAAATGGAGATAGGGTAACCCCACTGGATGGGTTTGCCGGTTAATCTGGTTAGCTGGTAACTGCTGAATACTTTGGCGGCATTCCATAACCTTCTGAAACTGAGCTTTGTCAAAAAGTTATTACTATCGTTCCAATTAAAATAGGCCATATATGATGTAAAAATAAGTTCCCAAGTGGTATAAATGGCTGTTTATAAAAGAAGTTATATATACAGCCCCGGATGTTCTATTTTACATTATAAAGGTTATTTTTGTACTATAATTTATTTATGCCGCACCTATACGATCACCAGACCTGTCAAGCATGCTCTCAGCGCTTTAATTCTGTTTTCTGTAAAGCGAAAGAGGAATTTGTGAATATGATCAATGAGCAAAAGGTCTGTAATATTTATAAAAAAGGCCAAACCCTCTTTAACGAGGGTTCTAACCCTTTTGGCGTTTTTTGTATCAATGATGGTAAAGTAAAGCTCTCTCATCAGGGCGATGATGGCAAAGAACAAATTACCCGACTGCTTAAGCAGGGAGATGTACTTGGTTACCGTGCCTTATTAAGTGGGGAAAGATATAGCGCCAGTGCCGTTGCTTTGGAAGACACACAAATTTGCTTTATACCTAAAGATTTGTTTATCAACGTGTTAAAGCAAGATGCAGGCCTTGCTTTTGAAATGATGAAACTACTGAGTGATGAATTGCACAAAGCAGAACTGAAAATTACCCACCTGGCCCAAAAGCCCATCAGGGAACGTTTGGCCGAAACCCTTCTTTTCATCAAAGAAACCTACGGTTTTGAAGATGACGGGATAACCCTGAATGTTCGTTTATCACGCGAAGAAATAGCCAACCTGGTAGGAACCGCTACCGAATCTGCCATACGCCTGCTGTCAGAATTTAAAAAAGATGGCATGGTGGAACTGGATGGGAAAAAGATCAAAATACTGCAACATAAAGACCTGGTTCGCACAGCCAATTTACAGGACTAAAACATTGTGTTCCAACCCCTTTTTACAAAACATGATAAAAATCATGTATTAGCTTGAGTATCATCATATATGCCCTCCTTTTGTAAGAATATCTTGCATTAAAATTAAGAATGCATGTTGCTTAATGAGTGGGATATAGAACTTCAGGAAAAAGGTAGCCCGGTGGGTTTATGCGATATTATCGAAAAAAAGTGTCAGCCAGAAATCAATACCTCCATAAAGGGGATTGAATATTATTTTGCCGAATTACCCACTAATGAGATACCGGATTCCGTTATGGAGTTGGTTCAATTACTTTTCTACAAATTGCAGGATGAGGTACAGCATATCTTTCTCAAAGAATCCGGCCTCATATACCCCGGTATTAAAAAAGCGAATGCTGCGTTTTTTATTGAAAAAAGGGCTTCAGAAACAATTACCCACACACAGCAGGTAATTACAAATCTTCTCCTTAAATTACGTCAACTGCTCAATAACTATGTTGTGCCTCCCGAGAGCAGCCAGGAGTGGAAAGATTGCGTGCATGAGTTTTACCAGTTGGAGAACAAGATTCATCGCTGGATATACATCGAACAGAGCCTGCTTTACCCGGCCATTACACATAAAAAATAAGTCAGTCTAAAAGAAGCACATGGCAAAAACGATTACATCGCCAACAGCTTTGCAATGCTATCATTGTGGAGAAGATTGTAAAGCCGACGTTATACAGGCGTACGACAAATCCTTTTGTTGCAGCGGTTGTAAAATGGTGTATGAGATACTTGATCAGAATGGTATGTGCGATTATTACAGCATTAGCCAGAACCCGGGTACTACTCAGAAATTTAAAGTAAGGGAAGATAAATTCAGTTTTCTGGATGACGAAAAGATTGCAGGCTCCCTCATCCAATTCAGGGATGAAGAACGAACCCATGTAAACTTCTATCTGCCACAGATACATTGCAGCAGTTGTTTATGGCTGCTCGAAAACCTGCACCGCCTGGCAGATGCGGTAATCAGCAGTAAAGTTGATTTTGAAAGAAAGGAAGTAGATATTGTTTTTGACCACCGCAGCATATCCTTAAGAAAAGTGGCCGAACTGCTTACTGCTATTGGATATGAACCCTATCTCAGTTTTAACGATATGGGCAAACAGATGCCAGGGTTTAACCTGTCTAAGATTTATAAACTGGGCGTAGCGGGATTTTGTTTTGCCAATATCATGCTCATGAGTTTTCCCGAATATTTGGGGATCGATGCAAAAGAACGTGACCTGCTGATGCTTTTTCGTTATGCCAATCTGTTATTAAGCCTGCCGGTATTTTTCTACAGCGCCACCGAGTTTTATGCCAGTGCATGGAAAAGTCTGAAACATCGTTTCCTGAATATTGATGCACCTATTGTGCTGGCTGTTTGGGTAACTTTTGCCCGGAGTTTATACGAGGTGCTGAGTGGTACAGGCGGCGGCTATTTTGATTCGATGAGCGGCATTGTTTTTTTTATGCTTGCCGGAAGGGTGCTGCAGGATACCACTTACCGCCAGTTAAGTTTTGAGCGCGATTACACATCTTATTTCCCGATAGCAGTTACTAAAATTGAAGCGCAAACGCAACAGGCAGTTGCGTTGCCTGATATCAGGCTGAACGATACTTTGCTTATTCATAATGAAGAGCTGATCCCCGCAGATGGTATTCTCACAAGAGGTAAGGCAGTGATCGATTACAGTTTTGTAACCGGCGAAAGTGTGCCGGTTGAAAAAGAGATGGGCGAGATCGTATATGCAGGCGGTAAACAGATAGGCAGTAATATTGAGATCCTTGTTATTAAAGAAGTTGCTCAGAGCTATTTAACCAAACTCTGGAACAAAGAAGAGCAGGGGCCGCAAAAAACATGGGAGAACTCTTTTGTTCACCTGCTCAGCCGCTATTTTACCTGGATTGTTTTTGCGATTGCACTGTTGGGTGCAGCTTATTGGTATGTTAACGATGTTACCCGTATCTGGAATGTGATCACCGCAGTTCTCATCATTGCCTGCCCCTGCGCCCTGTTGCTGAGTAATACTTTTACAAACGGGAATATTCTCAGGCGCCTGGGAAGGAATCATTTTTATCTCCGGAACGCACAGGTAATAGAAGACATTGCTTCCTCTGATTGTATTGTGTTTGATAAAACCGGCACATTAACAACAGGCCGGTACAATAATATCCAATACGAAGGAGATGCGTTAACCGATGAGCAGAAATACCAGTTGGGGGTATTGGCATCACAATCAACCCACCCGTTAAGCAAGGCTATTGCTTTGTGGGCAGGGAATACCACCAACCGGAAAGTACTGAACTATAAAGAAGTGCCGGGATATGGCATTGAAGGGATAGTGGATGGTGTAATGATTTTGCTTGGTTCGCATTCGTTTGTGAAACATGAAAAATCAAAATCGCAGGATAATTCAGTTGTGTACATTGCTTTTGAAGATGAAGTAACAGGGAGGTTCAGTTTCCGCAACCAATATAGGGAAGAGGTGCCCGGGCTCCTGAAGTTTCTTGGTACAAAATATCATTTGGCAGTACTCAGCGGCGATAATGCCGGTGAGAAAAATTTCCTCCGGAACTTACTGGGGTCCGAGACCACCTTACTGTTTAACCAGGATCCGGCAGATAAACTGAATGCGATCAAATTATTACAGGGCAGCGGAAAAAAAGTGATAATGGTGGGCGATGGGCTGAATGATGCCGGTGCCCTGCAACAGGCCAATGTGGGTATTGCCATCTCAGAAAACAACAATCATTTTACCCCCGCAAGTGATGCTATTCTGTCGGCGGAGGAACTTCCAAAACTGTATCGGTACATAAAACTGTGTAAGGCTAATAAAAAAGTGGTACTTGCCGCTTTCGTTATATCAATTTTATATAATCTGATCGGGATATTTTTTGCTGTGCAGGGAGTATTGTCGCCCATGATCGCGGCCATTTTAATGCCCTGCAGCAGCATCAGTATCCTGTTAATCACGTTTGGTTTGAGTAATTATTGTAGTTATCGGTTACGTTTAAAATAAGGCTATAAAAAAAACATGACAAAAGTCATATAACCCATTGAATATTATCATAGTCGGGGGCTAATGGGATAGCTATTTTTACGCATCAAAATTGTAAACTGCCATGAGTGTGATCATCATATTATTAATTGCCAGTATATCTGTTGCGGCTGTTTTCCTCTTCGCATTTATCTGGAGCGTTAAGAACGGGCAATTCCATGATGAGATCTCCCCTGCGGTAAGAATATTATTTGAGGACAAGCCCGCTATAAAAAAAGAACCTTTTATATCCGAACAGGCAGAAATCAAATAGCACCATTTTTTTTATTTATAACATAGTCAATAAACCCAAATTTCTATACTTCAAACCGATCTGATGCAAGTAGAAAAATTTTATTACGACAACAAGATTGTTAAGATGTTCGCCTATGCAACCATACTATGGGGTGTAGTAGGTATGTTGGTTGGCCTTTTGGCGGCCATTCAAATTTATCTGCCGGCGGCTAACTTCGGCTTGCCAATGACAACATTTGGCAGGGTAAGGCCATTGCACACCAATGCGGTCATTTTTGCTTTTGTGGGTAATGGTATTTTCATGGGTGTGTATTATTCGTTGCAACGCCTGTGTAAAGCCAGAATGTTCAGCGATGCGTTGAGCAAGGTACATTTCTGGGGCTGGCAACTGATCATCGTATCTGCGGCAGTAACCTTATTGTTAGGTTACACTACCGGTAAGGAATATGCCGAACTGGAATGGCCCATTGATATTGCCATCACATTAGTGTGGGTAGTATTTGGTATCAATATGTTTGGCACCATCCTCAAAAGGAGGGAGAGCCACCTGTATGTTGCCATTTGGTTTTTCATCGCCACCTGGATTACAGTAGCCATGCTGCATATTGTAAACTCATTTGAAATTCCTTTCTCTTTCCTGAAAAGTTATAGCTGGTATGCCGGTGTACAGGATGCGTTGGTACAGTGGTGGTACGGACACAATGCGGTTGCATTCTTCCTTACTACGCCTTACCTGGGTATCATGTATTATTTTCTTCCTAAAGCGGCCAACCGCCCGGTATATAGTTACCGGTTATCTATCATACACTTCTGGGCGCTAATATTTATATATATCTGGGCCGGCCCTCACCACCTGTTATACACTGCTTTACCCGATTGGGCGCAGAGTTTGGGTACCGTGTTCAGCATTATGCTGATTGCACCATCATGGGGTGGTATGCTGAATGGTCTGTTCACATTGCGTGGGGCGTGGGATAAAGTAAGAGAAGATCCTATTCTTAAATTCATGGTGGTAGCAGTAACCTGTTATGGTATGGCCACATTTGAAGGGCCTATGCTGAGTTTGAAAAGTGTAAATGCTATTTCACACTTTACCGACTGGACCATTGCCCACGTACACATTGGTGCATTGGGATGGAATGGATTCCTCACATTTGGTATTCTTTACTGGATCATTCCTAAAATCTTCAATACCCCGTTATATTCTAAAAAGTTAGCTACAACGCATTTCTGGATCGGTACAGTAGGTATTGTATTGTATGCAGTTCCTATGTATTGGGCAGGATTTGAACAGGCTATGATGTGGAAACAATTCACAGATGATGGTACACTCAAATACCAGTTTCTTGAAACAGTAACACATATCATCCCGCTCTATGTTATCCGTAGTATGGGTGGGGTGCTTTACCTGTCGGGCGTTTTCATCATGGTATACAATATTGTGAAAACCGTAAAATCTGGAAGCCTTGTTGCCAATGAAGCTGCTGAAGCTCCTGCCTTATCTAAAAATATTGAAACACATGGTGAGCAATACTGGCACAGATGGATTGAGAGAAGACCAATTCAAATGCTTGTATTCAGCCTGATTGCTGTTGCTATTGGCGGTGCGATAGAAATGATCCCTACTTTCCTGGTAAAAAGCAATATACCTACCATTGCTGCTGTAAAACCTTACACACCGCTGGAGTTGCAGGGAAGGGATATTTATATCCGTGAAGGCTGTTACCTGTGTCACTCACAAATGGTTCGTCCTTTCCGCGATGAAGTTGCCCGATATGGCGAATACAGTAAAGCCGGTGAGTTTGTATACGATCACCCATTCCAATGGGGTAGTAAAAGAACCGGACCAGACCTGGCCAGGATTGGCGGTAAATATCCCGATAGCTGGCATTACAACCACATGCTTGATCCACGAAGCATGAGCCCGGGTTCTATTATGCCTACATATCCATGGTTGCTGGATAACCCGATTGATACGGCTATAACGCCAGCTAAGATCAGGGCCATGCAAACGCTGGGCGTGCCTTATCCAAAAGGATACGACCAACAGGCAAATGCCGACCTGATGGCACAAGCCAACGCAGTACGCATCAACCTGAAAATTGATAAGATCACCACTCCGGCAAACAGAGAGATCGTTGCCTTGATCGCTTACCTGCAAAGAGTAGGAACAGATATCAAATTGCAGCGTGCTATCGAATCGCTTCAGTCAAATAAATAAACTCAGGAAAACCAACGAAAATGAAATTCATCAACTATTTAGAAAAGATAACCGACGTTGATATATACGCGCTTAGTTCTTTTTTCATTTTTTTTGTTGTGTTCCTGGCTATGGGTTTCTGGGCCTGGAAGGCAGATAAAAAAATGATCGAAGAGATCAGCCGTTTACCATTAGAAAATTGATCATCCTGTTTTCAGCATAAAAAACCTGATATGAAAATAGCCTCCTTGAAAAAATATAATGGATTACTGATGGCAGTAATCACAACAGTTATTTGCTCGTTCCCCGTGGGAGCTTTTGCAGCCGGTCCGCCCGTGCCTTCCGAAATGTCAAATACCCTGGCACAGATGCTGGTAATGATTATCGTTGTCCTGTTACTGGCAATTGTTTTATTGGCCAATGTAGTGATAGGTGCTGCACAGATTTATACACAGCGATACAAAGAAGCCAAAAAGAATGCGGCTTCAGGCGATGGTGTTAAAGCGCTGTCTGTTTTGTTCTTTTGCCTGCTGGGCACTGTAGCATTTGCTGCTGACGCACCGGCAGTCGCTGCTGCAGCCGCACCTGCTGCCGATTTTGGCGGACTATCTGCTACGTCTTTTTATACTTTGGTATCTGTTATTGGCCTGGAACTGCTCATCATACTTGTGCTGCTTTTCAATTTAAAATCGTTATTGGCTAAAGAAGCAGCTGTAACTGCTTCACCAGAAGCGAAACCGGCTAAAAAGTTCGACTGGACCAAATGGTGGTGGGAGAAAGTGAACAGCTTACGCCCGGTACACGAAGAATCAAATATTGATCTGGGCCACGATTACGATGGTATTCGTGAACTGGATAACCGTTTACCACCATGGTGGCTGTATGGATTTTACCTGTGTATTATTTTTGCAGGTATTTATCTGTATCGTTTTCACGTGGCACATTCAGCTCCTTTAAGTAAGGAAGAGTTGCAGATATCATTAAATGAAGCAGCTATTGCCAAAGAAGAGTACCTGAAGAAAAGTGCGAACAAAGTAGATGAGAACACTGTTACTTATCTGAGTGATGCAGCTTCTCTTGACGCCGGTAAAAAAATATTTACTACTATCTGTATGGCCTGTCACCTGGCAGACGGAGGCGGATCTGTTGGTCCTAACCTCACAGATAAATACTGGATTCATGGTGGCGGTATCAAAGACATTTTTAAAACCATCAAATATGGCTGGCCTGAAAAAGGGATGAAGAGCTGGAAGGATGATTATTCTCCCGTTCAGATAGCACAATTGGCCAGCTATGTAAAATCGCTACAGGGAACCAAGCCTGCCAAAGCAAAAGAACCGCAGGGAGTATTATATGAAGAAAATGCTGCTCCGGCCGCTGCCGCTGCAGACTCGACAAAAACTGTTGACGCAGGGAAAGCCCCTGCAGCTGACGTGAAAAAATAAATATGAGCGAGATCAGGCATACCAATGAACCGCTGACAGAGAAATTTCGTGACAGGATTGCTACGGTCGATGAAACAGGAAAACGAAAATGGGTATACGCGTATAAGCCCCACGGCAGATTTTATAATATACGTACCTGGTTAAGTGTAGGATATTTTATTCTGTTCTTTGGCATGCCATTTATTCTTATAGATGGCAGGCCTTTGTTTATGTTTAACCTGCCTAACGGCAAATTCATTCTTTTTACTAAGGTATTCTGGCCGCAGGACTTTTTCATTTTCGGGGTAACGATGATCACTTTTGTGTTCTTCATTATCCTGTTCACCGCAGCATTTGGCCGTTTATTTTGCGGATGGGCATGCCCCCAAACAAACTTTATGGAAATGATGTTCCGTAAAGTAGAGTATTGGGTTCTTGGCGATGGTCCGGCACAGCGGCAATTAAAAAATGCACCCTGGACCACCGGAAAAATAACCAAGGTAACAGCCAAGCATCTTCTCTTTTATCTGCTCTCTTTTATCATCGCCAATTTCTTTCTCGCTTATATCATCGGTATTAAGGAGCTAGAAAAAATTATTGTAGAACCCGTTTCGCAGCATATTGTAGGGTTTAGTTCTATTCTTCTTTTCAGTGCAGTATTTTATGCGGTGTATGCTTTTTTCAGGGAACAGGCCTGTACAGTGGTATGCCCTTACGGACGTTTACAGAGTGTACTACTGGATAAGAACTCCATGATTGTTGCCTACGATTACAAACGTGGTGAACCACGTGGCAATGCAAAAAAAGAACAGGGAGAAATACCATTGGGCGATTGTATTGATTGCAATTTTTGTGTTAGAGTTTGTCCTACAGGTATTGATATCCGCAATGGCGTTCAGATGGAATGTGTAGGGTGCACTGCCTGTATTGATGCCTGTAACCATATTATGGACTCACTCGATCGCCCACGCGGACTGATCAGGTATGCTTCAGAAGACTCGATAGCAAAAGGAGAGCGGTTACATTACACCACCCGTATGAAATTTTATACCGGTTTGTGTGCACTGGTTCTTACAATTTTAACTTTTTTACTGCTTTCAAGAAAAGATATTGATGCAACTATTATGCGTACACCCGGTATCTTGTACCAGGAGCGTGGCACGGATAGTGTGTCAAACCTGTATAATATTAAACTGGTGAACAAAACAGTTGACACGCAGAAGCTCTCTGTAAGGCTGAAAGATGGCAACGGAAAAGTAGAGATCATAGGTAAACAATTCATTAATGTTGAAAAAGAAGGGCTGGGTGCTGGATCTTTCTTTGTTGTGTTACCTAAAAGCAGGATACACAGCCGTAAAACAGAACTTACCATGGATCTGTATAGTAATGAGAAATTCATCACTACGCTTAAAACCAATTTCCTGGGGCCGGTAGAATAATAGCATTGTTAACCGCTAAATCAAAATGAATGAGCTGGGGCAATAAATTAGTAGTTGTATTTCTTCTTTTTGCAGGACTGATGTTTACATTGGTGTACAAAGCTGTAAATACAAAGTATGAATTGGTAAGCAAGGATTATTATAAAGACGAATTAAGGTACCAGGATAAAATTGATGGCGTAAACAATGCCAATAAACTCAGCAGTGTTTCTATCACACAGAACGATAGCCAATTGATACTGGATTTGCCCAAAGAAATAAAAGGCATCAGGTCTGAAGGGGAGATATGGCTCTATTGCAGTAACGATGAAGGCAAAGACAGAAAAATCCCTTTACAGGTAGATGAGGCCGGCCGGCAGCTCATCATGAAAAACACATTGGCCAAAGGCAACTACCAGCTCAAACTCAACTGGAAGGCCGGCGGAAGCAGTTATTATACAGAGAAAAATCTCACTGTAAATTAATCGCATGTACTGGCAAATGATCATAGCAGGATTTTTACTGGGCACGGTGAGTAGCTTTCACTGCGTGGGTATGTGTGGTCCTATTGCTTTATCGCTGCCTGTTCATTATCTGCCACCAAAACAAAAAGCATTCGGCATTTTTCTGTACAATACCGGGCGCGTAGCTGTTTACGCTTTACTTGGTTTGCTCTTTGGTTTTGTGGGAAGACAGGTTTACCTGGGCGGATTACAAAAAGGCTTCTCCATCATATTAGGCAGTTTGTTGCTGGTCATCCTGCTGCAATCACTGTTCAATAAAAAATTATTTACCGATAAATGGCTGCAAAAACCCACACGTAAACTGCAGGGATTTATGATGAAATACATGCAGCAAAAAAAATTATATGGACTGTTCTTATTAGGTGCAGCCAACGGGTTGCTGCCTTGCGGGATGGTGTATTTTGCAATTACAGGCGCCATGGCGGCAGGTTCTGTAGCGGGAGGCGTATTATTTATGGCGGCTTTCGGGGCGGGTACTTTTCCTGCCATGTTTGCACTCACATTTTTTGGATCAATGATCAGCCTGCAGGCAAGAAATATGATGAAAAAAGCAGTGCCTTTTGTGATGCTGACAATGGGTGTATTGCTTATTCTGCGTGGATTGAGCCTTAACATACCTTATGTCAGCCCGATATTACCCGGCTCGTCAGGAAACCTGATACCTTGTCATTAAGGCTTTAACAATTCATTGGTAAACCGTTGACATTTTTTTCTATCTATTCAAAAGATCTTTGCATCAGGCAACGCAAAAAAAAGATTCTGTATCTATTTAGAAAGGTTTAACAGAATTAATGAAACCAGTGGCATAGGGTTTGCGTTTATATAAGAGTAAGACGGTTAAAAATTTTCTCATAAGCAGTTAGTTTTGGTTGCGGTCCCGATTTCCATCGGGACCAATTTTTTTATAACCCTTTCTGTAGAAATTTTCTCAACGCATACAGATATGCCAGTAAACAGCCGGTGCTGTCTGCCACAATATCTCCCACTTCAAACGACCGGTTCGGTATCCATCGTTCCTGCACAAATTCCATAATAATCCCATATGCAATACCAATCAGGGTAATCACAACAAGCCATCTTTTCCTGACCTGATTTTTTACAGCAGACTTTTTCAGGGGCCAGGCAAACAAATAACATGCTATAAAGAAAAGGATAATATGTATCCATTTGTCGGCATGGATAACAGCCAGCCAGGGATATTTAGGGATGGTAGACCCTGGTAAACAAAGCAGAACCAAACTTGCTATAAACCAGGCAATGGCGGGAATAAAACGGGTAACTGACAAGCGAAAAAGAATTAGGAGGGAAATGTACGGTGATTTTCTGCAAATACCGTTCGATAGCGATGGTTGACGTATTTATAAAGCCGCAGATTCGCTGATTATAAACTAATCAGTGAATCTGCGGCTTAAATGATCTTATATGTCTGAATCTCAGGTATAGGGCAATTTCCATTTGCAGGAAACACCAGGAATATTATCCAACCAACGAAGCATAGGCCTCACTGTTCATCAAAGCATCTACAGAAGCAGGATCTGCTACTGAGAGTTTGATCATCCAGCCATCGCCATAAGGATCAGTATTTACCAGTTCTGGTTGTTTTTCAAGCAAAGGATTTAATTCCGTGATTGTTCCGGCAACGGGCAAAAACAGGTCGCTAACGGTTTTAACAGCTTCTACAGTGCCAAAAACTTCTTCGGCAGCAAGGGTTTTCCCGTTTGTGTTGATATCAACATAAACAATATCGCCCAGTTCATGCTGTGCAAAATCTGTGATACCAATGGTGGCTACGTTACCTTCTAAACGGATCCATTCGTGGTCTTTGGTGTAGCGTACATCTGCGGGAAAATTCATATAGTGTAGATTTTAGTTTTGCAAATATTAGACAAAAAACGATTGAGCGGAATTAAATATGCAGGTGATTTTTATTGTTTAAGTCAAAAGTCAAAATTAAAAGTAAAAAGCTCCCAACAATTCTAAAACCCCTGTAGTTCAAAATATAGCAATACATGGTCTTTGATGAAGTTCTCCTGTTCGGGTAAAACCATTACGGGCAGCTCTTTCAACTGGCGGTAATGTGGCCATCCTTCCGCATCATTCCCTTCCAGGGCATAATAACCGCTTGGGCTCAGCACTTTGCAAACTGCCACATGCATCAGGTCCTGCTTTTGCTCTTTTGATATATTTTCCTGCATAAACCCTGTTTCCTGCATGCCTATCAAGAAAAGAACGGCTTCCAAATCGGGTTTTTTACCAAAACGCTCCATCAATTTGGCCTCAAGCCCCCACCATCTCTGTTGTAAATCGTCTGAAATGAACATAATACTGCAAAGGTAAACGGCAGAAGCATGCTATCATCACCCCGCAAAAGTTATCTTTGCCGAAAATAGAACTGATATGTTACAGGTGAGTGTATTGCGCAACAATACAGAAGACGTTAAAAAAAGACTGGCCGTAAAGCATTTTAATCAACCCGAACTGGTTGATACAATCATTGCATTGGATGACGACAGGAAACGATTACAGGCAGAGTTTGATAATATCCAGGCAAAAGTAAATGCCGCATCCAAAGAGATAGGCAAATTGATGGGACAAGGGCAAAAGGAAGCCGCAGAAACCATGAAATTAGATGTGGCTAACTGGAAATCCAGCCTTGAACCATTAAAAGACCAAACAGCACAGGTAGAAAAGCAATTGCTGGATACATTGGTAGTATTACCCAATCTGCCCAGTACGCAAGTACCCGAGGGAAGAACACCGGAGGATAATACCGTTGTGCGGGAAGGCGGCCGGAAACCCAACCTACCCGAAGGCGCTGTACCACACTGGGACCTGATTAAACAATACGACCTGGTAGATTTTGAAACCGGAGCTAAAATAACCGGTAGCGGTTTCCCATTGTATAAAGGCAAGGGGGCCAAACTGCAAAGAGCATTGGTTTCTTATTTTCTGGATTATAACACGGCTGCGGGATACACAGAATACATTCCGCCCTATATGGTAAACGAGGCCAGTGCTTTTGCTACCGGGCAGCTACCGGATAAAGAGGGACAGATGTACCATGCTACCGCTGATAATTATTATCTCATACCCACTGCAGAAGTGCCCGTTACCAATATTTACCGCGACACCATTGTTAAGCTGGAAGAGTTGCCAATTAAAATGACAGCCTATTCTCCCTGTTTCCGAAGAGAGGCGGGCAGTTTTGGAAAAGATGTTCGCGGCCTGAACCGTGTGCACCAGTTTGAGAAAGTGGAAATCATACAGATTGTTGAACCGGAAACCAGTTATGAAGTGCTGGATGGCATGATACTGCACGTAGAAAAATTATTGCAAAGCCTGGAACTGCCTTACCGCATCTTACGTTTGTGTGGTGGTGATATGAGCTTTACCAGTGCCATTACCTATGATTTTGAAGTATTCAGCGCCGCCCAGGAGCGTTGGTTAGAAGTAAGCAGTGTAAGTAATTTTGAAGGTTACCAGACCAACAGAATGAAATGCCGCTATAAAGATGCTGCGGGTAAAACACAATTACTGCATTCATTAAACGGCAGCTCATTGGCTTTGCCAAGAATTGTTGCCTGCTTGCTGGAGAATAACCAGACTGCAGATGGTATTTTACTTCCTGAAATATTGCACAAATATTTCGGAGCAGATAAAATAAGCAAATAAAAATCTCTGTGTAACTCTTCCCCTCCGTCTCTGTGTTGAAAAAAATGTTTGTTAGCCGGATATTTTTTTCAACACAGAGGCAACAAAGTTGTACTGAGAAGTTATAAGTGAATTATCTTCTGATCTCTACACTTGTTCCTACGGGTAATAACCGGAACAGTTCTTCGATGTATTTATTTTTAGTACTGATACAGCCTTCTGTCCAGTTGCGATACTGATCAATGGCAAAATCCTCATGGGGCCAGGTGCCGTGGATGCCGATATCCCCGCCAATCTTTGCATCAACCGGAATGATGCCTTTGGCTTTCCTCAGGTTGAATTTTTTATAGCTCTCTTCGTTGGGATAATCGATCAGCATAAAAGAATCCCATTTTTCATGTTTTCTTTTATAGGCGATATGAAAACTGCCTTCGGGCGTTTTTTTGTCGCCCTGCATCATTTTATCGCCAATATCTGAACTGCCAAATACCACAGGATAAGTGGCCAGCCATTCACCGGTTGAATCGTACAACTGTAATTCGTATTTACTTTTTACAATCAATACTGCATAGGTATTTCTGCCGGCCGCACGCAGGTTAACTTTTACAGGTTTTTTGAAAGAAGTATTTGCGAGTGCTATCAAACAAAGGACCGACAGATACAAAGGCGCTTTCATGGGGATGGGTTTATTTGAAAGCAAACTATGTAAACTGAATGTTGTGGTGTGGTTAATTCACCAAAAATTAAGTTAATGCCGCCACTGCGAGGCACGAAGACGTCATTGCGAGGCACGAAGCAATCTGTGTCCCGGAAATCAGAAAAACTGGATTATATAAGCAACCCCGGAAATTGGTTATTAATTATCGATAAGTTTAGTTGATATTTTCCAGGCTACACACATCGAAATATTTATTACTAATTGAGCAGATTAAGATTCGATCTATAAATTGTTTTGGTCCTCGCAATGATAAAGCTACCAGCGAGAAACTTCTTTCTCCCATAAATCCTCCCAATGCGGGTTCATCGAATTAATCAAATCCATCTTTTGTTTCCGGCTTCCTGCTTTAATTCTTTTTTCTTCCAAAATAGCTTCAATAATAGTTGGATAGAACTGGTAATAAACCACTAACGATGCATTATACCTCGCAGTAAAACTATCAGGATAAAATTTATTTCTGTGTTGTTTTACCCTTACAATAAGATTTGAAGTTACTCCAGTGTATAAAACAGAGCGCAAGCTATTTGTCATGATATAAACTGTTCCACCTCTTTGCATGGAGTAAACTTATATATGTTACTATTATCCAGGATAGGTATTAATACTGGTAGTTTTTACGTAGTGCAGGAGGGTGAGTTGGCTGATGGGCATGGTAGCGTTTTTTCTTTTGGCTAGATGAAGTTTGATACACAGATTGCTTCGTACCTCGCAATGACGGAAAACGCCCCTTAGAAAAGGGGCGCGTAGAATATAACATGAGAAAAAAACAAAAGGGTATCCTACCAGTTACTGAAGCGGATGCCAACCGTATAAGGGTATTGCTCTACACGTGTAACATCTTTCTGCAAACGGTTCAGGCTGTAGCTGCCGTATAATCTTACCGGGCCAAGACCAACCTCGGCAACAGTTGCTATGCGCCATGGTTCAAAATTAAAATCGCCCTTAATTTTTTGTTTACCTCTTTCGCCACTTACCTGTTTATTGCGGCTGTTAAGCAGGTATCCTGCACTGATGCCGGCACTGAAACTCAAACCCCTGCGGCTATCGGGTGTAGTGTTAATATTGATCATTAAGGGGATTGTCAGGTATTCTACATACAATTTGTTCTTGGTAAAAGCAATTGAATCGTTGAATACAAAAGGTTCCGGGTCTTTACGGAAACTAAGGCGGGTGTCAAAACGATAATTGTACATCTCCAGTCCCAATCCGTATTTTAAATTTATTACGTGTTTTACCACATTCAGTTTTTGCATGAAGAACCAGATATTTACATTACTGGATTTGCCATTGATCAGCTTAAAACTGTTTTGGTTAACCGGCCCGTCTGCAGGGCGTAAAACTTTGAAGTAATTGCCTGCCTGTGCAGATGCATAATCAGTCTGGTCGCGCCAATTGGCAAAGCCAAGATCCATGATCCACCAATTGGTGCTGATATTACTCCTTCTTCTTGGGCGGCGTTCTACCCTCAGTTCATAACTGTTGTTGCGTGACTTCTCATAATCTTCTGAAGGTGTGTTCCCTTTATTCTTTTTGATGATAATAAAGTTGCCCACTTTTACGGTATCCGTATTGGTTGTACTGCTGTCTTTTTGTGCTAAGGCGGAATTTCCAAGCCACACAAGGGCTAATAAACATACTATGCGTTTCATATCTTTCTTTTACTTGTTATTTTAATGACCGTGTATCCAACGGTGAAGTGGTTCTTTCCTCTTCTTCCTGTTTAGCCTTTCCGCGCAAAAGGCTGCTGGCTTTCCGGAAAAAACCACGGAGTTTATCTTTATTGATCTCAATAGAGCCGAGGTATAAACTCTTCTTTTCGTCGTCTGTATCAAGCTCTTTGTAAACTGTTTGTTGTACCAAATGGTCAGAAGGCGATACCTCATTTGTATTGTTCACTTTCACCATCTCTGTATTGGCAAGCGTATTATTATTGGCTGGCAGATATTGACCAAGGTGTGTATTTTCAGCCTCACCCGAAACGGTATTTGTTCTTTTCGATTCAACTGGTTGTGCATTGGTAATATTCTGCGTCAGTAAATCATCTTGCTTATTCTGAATGATCTCCTTTTTTTCAACCCTGGTATTCTTCGTTGTATTCATGTTGCCATCAATTGGCAGTTGACGGGCAACGGTCTGATTTGCAGCAACAACATCTTCACGGCTGTTTTTTTGTAAAGCAAGCGGGTTGTTATTGTTTTGACTGGCAACAGCAGTTGTATTTTTTTGTGTAACGGTAGTATTTACCGGCTCCAGTTTGGCTACAGGTTGCGTAACAGCGTTAGTTGCGTTATTTCCGGGAAACAGGGTCCATGTTAACACGGCAACACCTATCAACGCGGCAGCAACAGCTATTCTCTGCCAGTACAGGTAAAATACCGGTTTTTCTTTTTCTTCTTTTCTGTAAAGTGATTCTTTCTTTGGAAAAACAATGGTTTCGGGCTCTAAACGGGTTTGTTTTAATTGTGTAAAAGGATCCTGTAAAGCAGGGTGCTGTAATACAAAGGTTTCTACTTTCTCTTTCGAAACAGTATCCAGCTCATTGTCTACATATAAGAGAAACCGTTCTTCATAATTAGTCAAACTAATCTCTGCAGATTCATTTCTGAAGAGACTGATCTTATCATCAAACAATACCGGTTCTTCGGTAAGGCGTGTTTGCAGCAGCATATCCAACTCATCAGCGAAGCCGGGATTTGCCTGCGCAAACTGCTCAACAGTATGCATGTCTGCAGCAGACAGTTCCCCGTCTACATACAGCAGGAAAAACTCCTCGTAATTATGTTGATTAATACTTATCACTGATTTTTATGATTGGGGTATGATTTATATGATTTTTATGCGGCATGCTATCTCACATTTTCGGGACTCACTAAATAATTTCTCAATGTTAATCTTGCACGGTGAAGATATACTTTAACCTGGCTTTCGTTCAGTTCCATAATCTCACCTATCTCCTCGTAACTATAGCCTTCATAGTCTTTCAGCATTACCAGGCTTTTTTGTGTTTCGTTTAGCCGGTTCAGGGCCTCCATCAGTGTTTTTTTCAGGTTGCCGGTAACCGGGTTTTGCATCCGGCTGTTTTCTGAAAATTCATCTTTTAACTGAATGCGTTTTACTTTTCTGATATGATCGATCATCTGGTTATAAGCCACCGTAAAAAGATAAGATTTCGACTTCTCATTTTCAACGGCCTCCCTGTTGCGCCATAATTTCTCAAAAGCAGTTTGTACAATATCCCTGGCATCTTCTTCATGGCGAAGATTCTTCACAATGAAGCGATACACATTGTCTGCGTATTGATTAACACATTGATTGTACTCTTTCTCCGTCATAAGCAGCAGTAATGCTTCAGAATGGTTGTCTTGATAAAGTAGTGATACGGCGTAAGAAGGAATTTGTTACAGCACAAAGAAAAAAAATCCTGCGTTGATCAGCGCAGGATTCGGTTATTTTCTGGTAAATGCGATTAAATGATTGAAGGATCCTACCGGTATTCCATCAGTATTTTGGACCGGTTCCTGTTCTTTCTGGCAGCGTTGGGTATCCTTTCCGCCCATTTTTAATAAAAAAGCAAGGAAAACAGCAGATCCCAGCACCAAAAATAGCAGCAGTACAGCAGGTTTCGGTTTCATACAGGTTGGTTAATTTGTATACGAAAATACTTTTATTTGTTCCTTCCGGCTGCATGAAAACGTTAAAATCAGCCTAATAATCAATTACCTGCTCCTGAATGGCCTCCGGAATCTCTCTCCATTCATATTGCTGGTTACGCAGTTGTGGTTCAAAGCCCGCTTCGCGTATGGCATCCTGCATGGTTTTATAGGTAAACCGGTGAGGGGCACCCGCCGCACTAACTACGTTTTCCTCAATCATAATACTTCCAAAATCATTGGCACCGGCATGTAAGCAGATCTGTGCTGTTTGTTTGCCCACCGTTAACCAGCTTGCCTGTATGTTTTTAATGTTGGGCAGCATGATTCGGCTGATAGCAATCATGCGGATATATTCATCCGGCGTGGTAAGGTTATGTACACCGCGTATGCGTGCCAGTAAAGTATCTACATCCTGGAAGGTCCATGGAATAAAGGCCAGAAAACCTTTGGCACCGGCTGGTTTACGGCTCTGTACCTCGCGTATGCGGGTAAGATGTATAAAACGTTCTTCCAGTGTTTCTACATGACCAAACATCATGGTGCCACTGGTAGTAATATCAAGCATATGTGCTTCGTGCATAATATCCAGCCATTCATCAGCACCACATTTGCCTTTCGAGATCAGCCGGCGTACACGGTCAACCAATATTTCGGCACCTGCACCGGGTAATGAATCCATTCCGGCTTCTTTCAGTGCTTTCAGTACATCGTGATGGCTCATTTTTTCAAGCTTACTGATATGCGCTACTTCGGGTGGCCCCAGTGTATGGAGTTTAATAGCAGGGAATTCCTGTTTTATGGCACGGAAAGTTTTGGTATAAAAATCCAAACCCAGTTCGGGGTGATGGCCTCCCTGCAGCAATAACTGGTCGCCACCATATTTCAGGGTTTCCTCAATCTTTGTTCTGTAAACGGGCATATCGGTAATATAGGCTTCGGCATGGCCGGGGATCCTGTAAAAATTGCAGAACTTACAGTTAGCTACGCATACATTGGTGGTGTTCACGTTACGGTCTATCTGCCAGGTTACCTTACCATGAGGCACCTGCTTTTTTCGCAGTTCATCGGCTACATACATTAACTCTGCCAAAGGAGCCTGTTCAAATAAAAACATTCCTTCTTCAATACTTAAGAACTCAAACTGTAAAGCTTTTTGATATAGATCCGCTAATTGCATATTTAGTCAGTTAGGTAAGTGAGCAAAGGTAGGAGGATAAGATTGATTGCGGGTGTATCTATAACCGATTATTTATTATCCTGTAAGAGAACCGTTTATCTATGCTTAGGCAACTTGGTACATATTCAGGACGTATTAATTAAAATTTCGGCGTATTTTCAAACAGCATGAAACGATCCTGTTTTGTTATCATATTGCTTTGCCTTTGTTTTGCAGGCATGGCCCAGGAAGAATTTATTCCACCCCAGGCCAGATTGCTGACCCGCTTCCCTTTTACCCAACTTAGCGGGGGTATTGTGATTGTGAAAGCACAGATAGACAATCATCCTGATAGCCTGAATTTTGTTTTTGATACCGGCAGTGGCGGTATTTCTATCGATTCGGCAACCGCAGATTACATGAAGCTGACTTTGATAAAAACCGAAAAAACCATTCGTGGTATCGGGGGGATTAAAACGGTTGACTTTTCCAATAACCACACCATTAAGTTCCCGGGTTTACAAACAGACCATCTCGATTTTCATATCAATGATTATGATCTTCTTACCAGCGTGTATGGTGTTAAGATTGATGGTATCATCGGGTATAGTTTTCTGAGAAGGTATATTGTCAGGCTCGACTATGATAACCTGATGATTGAAGTGTTTAGTCCGGGCAGCTTTAAATACCCAAGAGGCGGTTATTTGCTCAAACCTAATTTTTCTACCCTTCCATTACAGACCGCTACGGTTAATGATGACCACCCCGTGTATAGTCGTTTTATTTTTGATACAGGTGCCGGGTTGAGTTTTCTTTTGTCAAAAGATTTTGTAGACGACAGCCTGATTTTTAAAAAGAACAGGAAATTTTATCCAACACAGGCAGAGGGGATTGGCGGTAAAAGGCAAATGAACCTTGCTGTAGCCAAAGAAGTGAAAATAGGACCCTACAAATTCAGAAAGGTACCGGTACATATTTTTGAGGATGAATACAATGTTACTTCCTACCCATTGTTGGGCGGATTAATTGGCAATGATATCCTGCGCCGTTTTAACGTGATCATCAATTATCCCGAACAGAGTATTTATATAAAACCCAATACCCATTACTCAGAGCAGTTTGATTATGCCTATACCGGGCTGGGTATTTACCTGATTGAAGGAGAGATAAGGGTGATAGATATCATGCCGGGCTCTCCCGGTGAAAAAGCCGGGTTTCAGATGGGAGACATTATATTTTCTGTGGAAACAAACGCTTCTAAAAATATACAGGCATATAAGAACCTCTTTCAAAACAGCCTCGGAAGGGTACGGATAGTAGTGTTCCGCGATCAAAAGCCAGTTATTTTAACTATGGATGTAAAAGACATACGCCGCTAAGTTGTATAAACATTCCTCCGGCTATTTTTGGGCAATGACCTAATTTGCATCTTCTTTTAACTGTAGCTATGATCCTGTATAATCGATTTGTGTTAGATAACGGTTTGCGTGTATTGGTTCATGAGGACCATTCCACCCCGATGGCGGTATTGAATATTTTGTATGATGTAGGCGCAAGAGATGAAAGTCCCGCTAAAACGGGATTTGCGCATTTGTTTGAACACCTGATGTTTGGAGGAAGTATCAACATTCCTGATTACGACGAACCATTGCAGAGAGCCGGTGGAGAAAACAATGCCTATACCACCAACGACCTTACCAACTATTATTGCCAGCTTCCTGCCGAAAATATTGAAACTGCTTTCTGGCTGGAAAGCGACCGTATGTTAAGCCTTGCTTTTAGCGGGAAAAGTCTTGCCGTTCAAAAAAAAGTAGTGTGCGAGGAATTTAAGGAGCATTACATCAATAAACCCTATGGCGATGTATGGCACAAAATGCGCGAACTGGCTTATACCAAACATCCGTATCGATGGATGACGATTGGCAAAGAATTAAGTCATGTAGAGGACGCAAATATTGATGATGTAAAACAGTTTTTCTTCAAACATTATCGTCCTGTTAATGCGATCCTGGTGGTGGCGGGTAATGTGGAACCGGAAAATATTAAGCGGCTAACAGAGAAATGGTTTGGCGCCATACCAATGGGTGATAAATATGTTCGCAACCTTCCGCAGGAACCGCGACAAACTGAAGCAAGAAAGGCTGAAGTGTATGCCAATGTGCCACTTGACGCATTTATCAAAACATGGCATATGGATGCGCGACTGGATAAAGGCTATTATGTTATGGATCTGGCTACCGAAATTCTTGGTGGTGGTGGATCTGCAAGATTATATCAGTCGCTGGTAAAAGAAAAACAACTGTTTTCCGGTTTAGACTGCTACCATTTTGGCAGCACCGATAAAGGCCTTGTAGCAGTAGAAGGGAAATTAGTGAAAGGTGTTAAAATGGAAGACGCCGCCAAAGCAGTGGATGAGGAGATTGAGAAAATTCAATCAACACCGGTTACAGAGAGCGAGTTGCAGAAAGTAAAAAACAAAACAGAAAGTGTGATTGCTTTTGAAGACATGGGTTTGATGAGCCGCGCCAACAGCCTGGCCATGTACGAGCTGTTAGGTGATGCAGAGATGATGAATACAGAGCTGGAAAAGTATCATGAGATAACTGTTGCAGATATACAGCAATACAGCAAAGAGGTATTCCGGAATGATAACAGCAATACATTATTTTATCACAGCAAGTAATTTATGATGATTAACAGAAAGAGTGCGCCGGATATTGTTGATGCAGTGAACATGCATCTCCATTTAAAACCCTACGAACATTTTACGCTTGATAATGGTGTTCCGGTGTATAGTATTGATGCCGGTGCGCAGGATGTGCTGCTGATTGAATGGGTTTTTTATGCGGGCAACTGGTACGAAGAAAAAAATATTGTAGCCGCTACCACCAACTTCATGTTGAAGAATGGCACAGAAAAAAGAAAGGCTTTTGCCATTAATGAACATTTCGAATTCTATGGCGCGTATCTGAACCGGAGCTGTTATAATGAAACAGCCACTATCACACTGCACTGCCTGGCCAAACATTTAACTGAATTATTACCTGTAGTGGCAGACCTGATGACGGAATGTATTTTTCCGCAGGAAGAACTGGCTATCTATAAACAAAACCAAAAACAGCGGCTGGAAGTAAACCTGAAGAAATGCGATTTTGTGGCTAACAGGTTAATTGATGAATATGTATACGGCTTTCATCACCCATATGGCAGGTATACTTCTACGCTTGATTACGACCAGTTACAACGGGATGACCTGGTTGCATTTTACAAACGTTTTTACGCTGAAGGCAAATGCCTGGTATTTGTAGCAGGTAAACCACCGGCAGATATTGCACAACAATTAAACAACCATTTTGGAAAGCTGAACCTGAATAACCCATTGCCTGAAAAACAGTTTAACAGCCAGCATGCCGATACAAAAAAATATAATATCATCAATGATGCGGATGGTGTGCAGGGTGCTATCCGTATTGCGCGACCTTTCTTTAACAGGCACCATCCTGATTTTCAGAAAGTGCAGGTGCTGAATAATATTTTTGGAGGGTTTTTCGGGTCGAGACTGATGAGCAATATCCGCGAAGATAAAGGATACACTTATGGCATTCACAGCTACCTGCAGAACCATATTCACGACAGCGCCTGGATGATCAGCACAGAAGCAGGACGTGATGTGTGTGATGCAACCATTGAAGAAGTATATAAAGAAATGGTGATACTGAATAATGAGCTGGTAGATCAAGAAGAACTGGCCCTTGTACGTAATTACATGATCGGTTCACTGCTGGGAGACCTGGATGGCCCTTTCCAGATTATTGCGAGATGGAAAAATTATATCCTCAACAATTTAACAGATGCCTATTTCTACGAAAGCATCCAAACCGTGCAATCCATCACTGCAGAAGAGTTACAATCCCTTGCCAAAAAATACCTCAATCCGGAGGAGTTTTATGAAGTGGTGGTGGTATAAATATTGAATGCTAAACACGGAATATTGAATATCGAAGTTGTTGTTACTTCATAATTTTAAATTCTGTGTTTAGTATTCAATATTCGCCCGGGATCAGACGAAAAATAAATGGTAACTTGAAGCATAAATAAAACCCTATGGGAAAGTTCTTCGCAAAAACCGTTGCTACTGCCCTGGCAGTATTGTTTGCCGCCTATGTTTTAAAAGGCGTTAGTGTAGACAGCACCGTAACAGCCTTACTGGTGGCCCTTGTTTTAGGTTTGCTGAACAGTTTTATCAAACCCATCCTGATCATTCTTACCATTCCCATTACCATTGTTACACTCGGCCTTTTTTTACTGGTCATCAATATCATCATCGTAAAATGGGCCGCCGAAATTGTTCCGGGGTTTGTAGTAACAGGCTGGTTTACCGCACTACTTTTCAGCCTTCTCGTAAGTTTTGTTTCATCCATCATCGAAGCGATCATCGGAACAGACGACGACAGGAAGAAGCGCCGGTCATAATTCTTTTAATAACTGCTTCACTTTCTCACTGATAAAATCACGCACCTGGTTAAACTCAGCGGGCTCCATATGTTTGGGATCAGGTATTTGCCAATCAATAAATTTCTTTGCAGGCATCCACGGGCACGCATCACCACAACCCATCGTTACCACGGCATCAAATGGGGCGTATTTCTCTACTTCCTGTAATGATTTGCTGTCGTGTGTACTAAGGTCATAACCCAGCTCACGCATAGCAGCAATGGCTTTGGGGTTCACAATACCGCTGGGGTTGCTTCCGGCGCTGTAGGCTTCTACATTGTCTCCGCCATGTATCAACGCAAATGCCTGACTCATCTGGCTACGGTTACTGTTTTCTACACAAACAAATAAGAGTTTCTTTTTTTGTAACATAAATGATAAACTTAAAGTAGTTTTTATTTTCTTGTTGATGATACACTGTTTGCATCAGCGTAATATTTTCTTTTTAACCAAAATGCTACATTAACCAATGCGATCAAAGCCGGCACTTCTACCAATGGCCCGATCACACCTGCAAAAGCCTGCCCTGAATTGATGCCGAATACACCAATAGCAACCGCAATAGCCAGCTCAAAATTATTGCCGGTAGCAGTAAAAGCAATCGCAGCATTTTTTGAATAATCAGCGCCAAGATATTTGCCGATAAAAAAACTGGCAAGGAACATGATCACAAAATAAATAACCAGTGGAAGTGCTATGCGCAATACATCAAAAGGAATATTTACAATTAACTGTCCTTTTAAACTGAACATGATCACAATTGTAAACAACAGTGCAATTAAAGTGACAGGTGATATTAATGGCACAAATTTTTTCTGAAACCAGTCTTCCCCTTTTATGCGGATCAATGCATAGCGGCTGATAATGCCCGCCGCAAAAGGAATACCCAGATATATGCCAACTGTTTTGGCAATTTCGGCAATGGTAATATTTACTTCCAGTCCTTTAATACCAAACAACGGGGGCAGCACTGTAATAAATAAATAAGCATACACGCTATATAGTAATACCTGGAAGATACTGTTAAGCGCCACCAAACCTGCCGCATATTCCCTGTTGCCTTCTGCCAGTTCGTTCCAAACAACAACCATGGCAATACAACGCGCCAGGCCTATCAGAATAAGTCCGATCATGTATTCCGGATATCCCTGTAATAAAGTGATGGCAAGAAAGAACATTAGTATCGGGCCAATGATCCAGTTCAGAAAAAGCGAAGCACCCAGTACTTTAATGTTTTTAAATACCTCGGGCATTTTTTCATAACGAACTTTTGCAAGGGGTGGATACATCATACAGATGAGCCCAATGGCCAATGGGATATTAGTGGTGCCACTGGAAAATGAATTGATAAAACCGGAGGAGGAAGGGAAAAAATAACCAAGCCCTACACCCAGCAGCATGGCTAAAAAAATCCACAACGTTAAATAATGGTCGAGAAAACTTAATTTTTTTCGTTCGTGTGCTGGTGCGCAATTGTTGGCAGACATAGCAGGTAGTTAGGATTAAAATTTATTGCTTCTTCTTTCTAATAATAAAGTGTTGCGCCAAACGCCATTCATCTTACCGATCTTTTCTCTTGCGCCAATCACGCGGAAACCGCAGCTTTCATGTAACCGCACGCTTGCTATGTTCTCGGGAAAAATACCAGCCTGCAATGTCCAGAATCCGTTTGCTTCGCTTGATTCAATTAATGCATTTAATAAAGCCTTGCCCACCCCTTTACCTTGCGATGCGGGCAACACATACACACTCACTTCTGCCACACCTGCATAAACACAGCGTCCGCTAACAGGGGTGAGTGCGGCCCAGCCAAGTACCGCCCCATTTTCAACGGCAACAAATCTTGATTTAGTAATATGATCACTGTTCCATTCTTCCCAGGAAGGGGCGGAGGTTTGAAAAGTAGCATTACCTGTTGCAATACCCTCTTCATAAATAGTTTTTACAGCATCCCAGTGTTGAGGAAGCAGACTTATCATTTTCATAAGCTGGTTATGTTTTGGTTTACCTACGCCTTAGCGCCTTAGCGTGCAGATAAAAATCTCGCAAAGGCGCTAAGGCGCAATGTATTAGTTGCAGCAGCCCGATCCCGGTGTGCAGCATGCTGCTGCAACTGCAGGTTTTTCTGCGTACACAGTTACACTATAAATTCCCAGCTTACTGTTTTTGAACACAGCAATCTCTTCTTTGCTGATATAATTTATCAGAATATCATCGGGGATAGTGATCGCTTTTTCTTTCTGCACAGTTATGTTTTTAAAACCTGTTGCTTCAATCAGTTCTAAATAAACCTGTTTCTGAATGGCGCCAGATACACAACCGGCATACATTTCTGCAGCCTGTTTAAGTTGTGCAGGTAATTCGCCTTCCAGCACAATATCAGAGATACTGAAATGTCCGCCGGGTTTTAACACACGGAATACATCTTTTAATACATTTAATTTGTTGGGAACAAGATTGAGAACGCAGTTGCTCACCACCACATCGGCCACATCAGCAGATACAGGCATTTTTTCAATATCGCCAAAACGGAACTCAACATTATGATAGCCTAGTTTCTCCGCGTTGATCCTTGCTTTCTCAATCATCTTGTCTGTAAAATCGATGCCGATTACTTTACCTGTTTCACCGGCAATGGCGCGTGCAACAAAGCAATCATTACCTGCTCCGCTGCCAAGGTCAATAACGGTATCGCCTTTTTTGATCTTAGCAAATTCGGTAGGTAAGCCACAGCCTAAGCCAAGATCTGCATCCGGATTGTAGCCTTTCAGTTGGGTGTAATCATCGGCCATCAGGTTATACACTTCATCACTACAGCAGCCGGAACCGCAGCAGGAGGCAGCATTTTGTGTGCGTGATTGGCCTGCAATCTCGCCGTATTTTTCTTTTACGAGCTCTTTTAGTTGATTGTCTGTTTGCATATAATTTAATTTTTTGTTTTCATTTTATCCGCGCCCTTGCGTCTTTGCGTGATTTTTTTGCACGCCAGGGCGCAAAGGCGCTATTTGTCAATGGTTAGCAACACAATTTTGCATTTTGTGTTTTTAAGGATGAGAAAAGAAAATTGAATTCACCATTGATCTTTTCAAACGCTTTCCAGTTGATGCAGTAACAGCTCTTTGGCCCATCTACTGTTCCCCTGATCAATCCTGCATTCAATAATTCTTTCAGGTGCTGCGATACGGTTGATTGTGCCAGTGGTAATACATCCACGATCTTTCCGCAAACGCATTCATGCTGTTTTGCCAGTATTTTAAGGATAGCGATCCGTGCCGGGTGCGACAGTGCTTTGGCAAATGCTGCCAGGTCCTGTTCTGCTTTGGTAAATGCTTCCGTTTTAGGTGTAGCCATTGGTTTATCGCTTTTATACGATAATGCAAAGGAAGGGAGATTTTTTGAATAATCGTATAAATACGATAAATATTTTTTAAAAAGAATTTGTATCTTAAGCCTTGTACCCACCCTTTGTAGCTTTCCCGGCAAACTGAATCCACCTTATTTGATCATTTCATCAAAAAACTTCGCTTTTTGTGAACTTTTGATATTTTTGCACTGGCTGATGAGAGTACATCTTATTAAAGAGAAGACAATCAGGCTGTTTGTTGCGCGATATCCCGGCAGCAAACTTTCTTTTGAAGAGTGGCTAACCAAAATAAAACTGGCCGACTGGGAATTGCCGGGTGATATCAGGCAAACTTTCCCAAGCGCTGATCTACTTGGTAATGGGTCATCACGGGTAATATTTGATATATCAGGTAACCGCTATCGTGTGATTGGTAAATATGCATTTGGCGAAACAGAAGTGCATCTTTTTGTTTGCTGGATAGGCACACATGCGGATTATGATAAATTATGCATAGAAGAAAAGCAATATACAGTTAACATTTATTAAATAGAATTTATGGAAACCCTTAAATATAAAGTGATCACTACTGATAAACAATACGATCACTATTGCAAGGCCCTTGAAGAACTTGTCTTCTCATCACACAAAACACAAGTTATAAAAGATGAGATTGCATTGCTTACACTGCTTATTGAAAAGTATGATGAGCAACATAACAAGCTTGCACCTGTGGATCCGATTACGTTATTAAAATCATTAATGAAAGAACACAAACTAAAAGCCGTTGACCTGGCCAGGTTATTACAGGTCAGTGAAGGCTTGGTTTCTGATATGCTGAATTATAAAAAAGGATTATCAAAAGAAACGATTCGGATTCTTGCAGAAAGGTTTAAACTGGGGCAGGAGGCGTTTAACAGATTATATGAATTAAGTATTTCGCCTGAGCACAAGATGAAAAGTAAAGCAAATAAAAATAAGCGCAAGAAGCTTGCAACAGCTTAAAGCAATCAAATAGCTTTATCGTTTTATACGGTCATACAACGAAAAGAAGAATTTTGACTACTCATTTTACATAAATATTTTTTTGCTCCATCAGAGCAGCAGGTGGGCAGATCAAAAAAATGGCGAATGCATATTCGTGCCGTAGGTACGATGGATGCTACAGGCACGTTGCCCACCTAAGGCACACGTGATTCCGTGTTCAATTTTGTGTCTACCGGCCTGTCGTGCCTGTCAGTATAGTGGATGATCAGGAAATTGCTGCTCAATAAACCCCGGTAATTGCTTGCATTTGGCCAGTTGAATGAGTAATATAGCAAAAACTGAATATGAAAAAGTTACCCGCCTTCCTCTTGCTCACCATCTTTTCGCTTACCTGCTTATCTGCTAATGTACCCGTTAAAAATGCTACCTGTACGGGATCAAAAAGTTGTAAGGCATGCAAGAACTGTAAATACTGCAAACATTGCGCTAAGGATGGTGGTAAATGTGGCGTTTGTAAATAATAGGTTTCTATAATTGTGTTGGGGTTGAACTATGTGTTTACGGAGAATGCCTTTAATACTCGACCTGTAAAAGAGGTAATTAATAAATGTGCTCAAGTTCTTTCAGGAATTCCTATCCTGCTCAAATAAAAAGCATAACGTTGAGATAAACTCTCTCGATAGATTTCACATATTGAAGCCAAATATTTTTCATTTATACTCTTATATAAAACGTCTCGGTTAATCGAATAAAGGTGTTTAAAATCTATTATTAATTCGGGAATCTGAAAATCTTCATTTGGTTGAATTACATGAAGTCTAGCATTATTGTTTTGCCTAACAGTTCTCCATTGGTCAGAATTCCAGACCATTCCTTTTAGAGATTCTCCTCTGTGACTTCCCTCTCTGAATTTCGAAGATAAATAAGCAGGTAAAAGTAGAATATTTGGTAAATACTTGTCTTGGTTAGTCGATCCGTTTACTCGTGTGTTAAAATCTACATCTAAATCACATTCTTGGTTTATAACAACCGCATACTCCAATGTTATCTCCGAGATAACAGCACTCCCTTCGACAAAATCAGTTTGTACTATTAGAGATATATCTTTAAGAATATCTCCTTGATTAATTTTTATTTTAGGGTATGTCTTTGTAAACTCATTGATAATTTGGCTTTGCAATTTCTCAAAGTTTTATTGTGGCAATCACTCTTTCAAAAGGTTTTTGTTCAATATTATAAATACTGACTCCTTCTATATAAGAAGGATAATTACTAACAATTTCTGTAGTTTCAATTGGTTGAATAGGAGAAGAAGAATAGTCCTTTGATATAATATCAATTTCTTCTTTTACAGATTTAATATAAGATTCGATTTTTTCCATGATCATTTCATTTTTTCTCTAAGACCGTCTAGAATTGATTTTTCAAATAAAGAATTTACCTTGTTCCGTAGCTTCATTAATATTGGTTTTATTGTATCAATCTGCGTAGGATTAACAAGAAAAGCATCAAAATCTAAGACAAACTCCCGCTTTATTATTTTCCCAGGGAATTGCGAATTATAAAACCCATAAACAAAGTTTGTAGTTACATTCTCTTCTTCATCAAGAATAGTCATATTTCCCATTGATCGAGTTAGACCAAATGCTTTATATTCTTGAGTAGCATTCAGCAAAGATGGATTAATGAGGCCATCAAAATCATAGGTTGACCCCTCTGTAAAAATGATTTGATTGATATACCGCAATGCTACCCTCGAAAAAACTGGATTATACACCTCTTTTAGTTTCGAAATGATTTCATTTACCGTAGAATGAAAAGATTCGTGAGTTGTATATTTCAAGCTAGTAATATGAATTGAATCATGTTGTATTACTACCTGCAATTCACTTCCGATAAACGTCCATCTAAAAGTATTAGTTGTTTCAACATTCCCTTTTGCACTCGTAACAATAACATTGAAATTAATATTGTTGTCTGCCTTTTTTTCCGCTCCGGTCAAATCAGCGCATATTTTAGATAATGAGTCGTCGACCGTAGTTTTTAAAGCATCAATTGTATAGTTTGCCTGAAATATAACCCGCGTTAAAAAATGTTTTTTGTATTCCATTTTTCTCTTCTATCGAATATGAAATTGTGAACAATTATAGTTCATGTTAAGTATTAAATGAAAACATCTTAAGTAAATACACAAAATTTTATACTTATTATTCGACTATTGTTTCCATTATAATTCTTTTTATTGCTAAGGTATTGATTATCAATCAGAATTTCAAATTATTTAATAAATAACTGATAACCAAGCCCTTATTTTGTGGTCTTTACAATATAGTCGCCGTTCATCAAGAATTATTACCGATTACCATATTGTATGAAACCTGGAAATTCGTAAATATTTGATAATCAAATGTTTAAACAAAGCCAGTTACATCCTTCTGCCTATTACTGAAAAAAACATGGTACTGTGTGTTGCATAGTACCAAATAAATTCACATCTTTGTGTTGTCAAAGGAGATGAAGAGAGGAAAAGAAAAAGACAAGCTCAGCAACCTTTAAAAAATTATTCTAAAACATTTAATACAAAAGATCATGAAAACGGAAAACAGAACCTTCTTTCAGGCATTGGGAAAAAACCAATTGGAAAACCTGGTAAAAGAAGTAAAAGAAACCATTGCTGTAGATGCACCTTCTGCAAATCACAAAACCGCTTTTGGTGTGGTAGATTTATGGAACCTGGAACGTAACAGGAGAAACAGAATTGCGAGAAGACATTTGGCATAAATGAGTTGTAAGTTATAGGTTAAAGCAAATTCAAAGCGATGATCCCTTACTTAAAACCTATCACTTATTACTTACTACTTTCTTCATCGCAGCATTCATTCAATAACAGGCCGTCGGAACATAAACAGTTGCAAGGCGGCTCCAAAAAATCGGGTTATGGACATTCAGAACACACAAAGTCAGATGCGGAAGGGTGTATTGGAGTTTTGTATCTTATCCATCATTCGCCAGGGAGAAGTGTATCCCAGTGACCTCGTTGAAAGGATGAAATCGGCCAACCTCCACATCCTGGAGGGTACGTTGTATCCTTTGCTTACCAGATTAAAAAATGCAGGGTTACTCACCTACCGCTGGGTAGAAAGCAATAGTGGCCCGCCCCGCAAATATTTCGTGATGACAGAAAAGGGTCTTACGTTCTATGGTGAGCTTGAACGCACATGGCAGGAACTGGCAGATGCTGTTCATGCACTAACCCAGCCGCCGGCTGATCAATCATCCGAAGAAACCCAACCCCAACCTTAACCAACCATAAAATTGACAGACCATGAAAAAGGTAATTAATATAAACTTCCAGGGCAGAGTGATTCCCATTGAGGAATCTGCTTACGACATGCTGAAGCAGTATGTGGAAAGTTTGCGCAGGTTCTTTGCCAATGAGGAGGGACGAGATGAGATCATCAATGATATTGAAGGCCGTATAGCCGAACTGTTTGGTGAGAGCCTGAAAAAAGGCAGCACCTGCATTACAGAAGAGGATGTAAATAAGATCATAGAAAGTATGGGACGCCCGGAAGACTTTGAAGGCGAAGAAGGAAAAGTACATTCACAATTAGGTGGGGATGATAAACAGGAGCATGGCTCATCAGCTTATGAAGCTGCCGGTGCTCCGCCACGCGGCCGTTTATACCGTGATGAATCTGATAAAATACTCGGTGGTGTGTGCGGTGGGTTGGCCAACTACCTGCGTGTAGACCCTACCATTGTTAGGTTGGTATTTGCATTGATCAGTTTTGGAGCGGGCACAGGTATCTTACTCTATATTCTTTTATGGATAATCCTTCCTTCCAAATCTTTACAGCATACCTCTTCTACCAAACGCCTGTATCGTAACCCGGAAGAAAAAGTGATCGCTGGTGTAGCCAGTGGTATTGCTTCTTATTTCAATATCGCCGTATGGATACCCCGCCTCATATTTGCTTTCCCTTTAGTGATAGGCATTATCACCTCTATATTTAAAAGTGCATTCTGGTTTGATGTAGATCCTTTCCCCGGTATTGTATTCGGTTCATTTGGCGGTACGCTGTTTGTAGTGTATGCTGTATTGTGGGCAGTCATCCCGGAGGCAAAAAGCGCATCTGAAAAATTAGAGATGCGCGGAGAAAAAGTAGACCTGAATACCATTAAAAATACCATACAGGAAGACCTGGAAGGTTTTAAAACCCGCGCAGAAAAATGGGGCGGTGAATTTAAAGACAAGGCACAGCAATTTGGCCAGGAGTTTGGACAAACGGTAGGACAAAAAGGCCAGCAGTTTGGCAGCGAAGCTGGGTCTGCCATTAAAAGAGGCGGTAGCCGCATCGGTCGCGCCATAGGTATCCTGTTCAAAGCTTTCTTTCTCTTTATAGCCGGTATTATTGCATTTGCCCTGCTGGTAGCTTTACTGGCAATGATAGTAGCCGGTGTGGGTGTGTTCCCTTTAAAGAATTTCTTTTTAGAAGGTTTCTGGCAGAGTTTCCTGGCATGGTCTACCCTCCTGTTATTCCTTGGTGTACCGGTAGTGGCTTTCATTACATGGGTTATCCGCAGAATCATGGGTGTTAAATCGGGTAACAGATACCTTGGTTTTACGTTTGGCGGACTGTGGTTTATTGGCCTTGTTTGCGGTGGTTTACTGGCCGCATCCATTGCACGTAATTTTGATGCGAGGGCAAGAGATAAACAGGATTATACCATTGTGCAACCCGCTTCAGGAAAACTGATCGTGAATGTGCCAGATTCGAAGGTGAAAGTATACGGCCGCTGGTTTAAAATGGATGGTATCCTCAATATCAGTGATGACAGCCTGTTTCTGAACAATGTGCGTTTGCGTATTGTAAAAAGCAGTGATTCGCTTTTCCATATCAGCTCTTATAAATACAGCAATGGCGCTGATGAAGTATCAGCACTGCATAATGTAAAAGAGATCAACTATGGTATTAATCAGCAGGACAGCCTGATTTATCTGGACCGTGGTTTCTCTTTACAGCGCGGTACAAAATTCCGTAACCAGAGTGTAACTGTGAACCTGCAGGTACCCGTGGGTAAACGTATTGTGATCAAAGAAGCGGTATCACGCAGGTTAAATTCATTTCATATCAGTACCGGCCGTAACGACTGGGATTTTGATGAAGACTGGAATAACGACTATGGCTGGAGCTCTGATGTGGAATACATTATGACTGTTGGCGGATTGGAGAGGGTAAATAAAAATGATGCAATAGATAATAACGATGACGGTGAAAACAGCGCAGTAGAAAAATACAAGAAGAGTAAAGAAGAATTACAAAAAGAGTACGATAAAAAACAGAAAGAAGCCGAAGACCTGAAAAAAGAACTGGATAAGCCTGTAGATAGTACAAAGTATCATTATCAAAAAACAGTTAGTTATAGCCAGGCACCAAATGCGCCAAAGGCGCCTGCAGAAGAAGTAAGCGCTTCTTCAGAAGCATCCCGGATAATTTTTATGCAAATGGTATTATAAACTCGGTTGAAGTTGGGAATACAAGAACCCTGTCTTGATCACAGGATGGGGTTCTCCCTTTTTTTAGTTTTCAATTTGTTACATGACTAACTCACTAACCCGCTTATTGCTCGTATTTTTTTTGCTTTTTTCGCTGGTTGTAAAAAGCACTGCTCAGTCAAATAATAACGGAACGGGAAAAGAAACACTCTACCATGAAATTGCAACAATAGACAGCCTGCTCTTCCAGGCATTCAATTCCCGCGATCTGGAAAGTTTAAAGCATTTTTTTACTACAGACCTTGAATTGTACCAGGATAATACCGGTGTTCGCAACTACCAGCAAACGGTAGATGCCTTTGGGGAGCTTTTTAAAAAAGATTATGTACTAGTCAGGCAGCTAATAAAGGGCACTATGGAAGTGTATCCCATCAAAGATTTTGGCGCTATCCAATCAGGCTTACACCAGTTTTGCCATACCGAGAACGGTAAAAAAGAGTGCGCTGTTTTTAAATTTATGCATGTCTGGCAAAACACAAAAGATGGCTGGAAGATCAGCCGGTTGATCACGTACGATCATTAATTATAAATACAGTTGGAAAAAGCAGCGACCACAGTCGCTGCTTTTTATTTTTTCAGCACTCCTGCTTCGCTTATTTTTGCGGCACGTTTCAATCAAACTACTACTAAATGAAATCAACTCCTTTTACCAGTAAGCACATCGCGCTTGGCGCAAAAATGGCTGAATTCGCCGGTTACAATATGCCTATCAGTTACAGCGGTATTAATGATGAACATGCGGCAGTTCGCAAAAATGCAGGCATATTTGATGTTAGCCATATGGGCGAATTTATGCTGAAGGGAGAGAATGCACTGGACCTGATTCAACGCGTTACCTCAAATGATGTTTCTAAAATAACCGATGGCCAGGCCCAGTATGGCTGCCTGCCTAATGAACAGGGAGGTATTGTAGACGACCTGATTGTGTATTGTATCGAATACAATAAAGTATATATGTTGGTAGTAAATGCTTCCAATATTGAAAAAGACTGGAACTGGATAAGCAAGTACAATACCAAAGGTGTTGAAATGCATAATATCAGCGATAAAACCTGTTTGCTGGCTATTCAGGGGCCTAACGCCACCAAAATTTTACAGCCATTGGTTGATACAGATATCCTGAACCTGAAATATTACACTTTTACCAAAGGCAAATTTGCCGGCGTAGATAATGTGCTGGTTAGTGCAACAGGTTATACAGGATCGGGTGGTGTAGAGATCTATTTTGAAGATAAAGACGGAGCGGCCGATAAGATATGGGATGCTATTTTTGAAATAGGTACTCCCCAGGGCTTAAAACCAATAGGTTTGGGAGCAAGAGATACACTGCGCCTGGAAATGGGCTATTGTTTATACGGTAATGATATTGATGATACCACCTCTCCGCTGGAAGCAGGGTTGGGATGGGTTACCAAATTCAATAAAGAGTTTACAGCAAAAGCCATACTGGAAAAACAGAAAGCTGCCGGCGTAACCCGCAAATTAGTTGGTTTTGAAATGATCGATCGCGGAATTCCCCGCCATGATTACCTGATCAAAGATGCATCAGGCAACATTATCGGGAAAGTAACCAGCGGCACCCAGGCGCCTTCATTGGGTAAGGCTGTTGGATTGGGTTATGTTGCTGCAGCATTTGCACCGGTTGACAGTGAAATCTACATCGACATCCGCAATACACTGGTAAAAGCCAAAGTGGTAAAAGCGCCTTTCGCATAATTTTTATCGCCACAGATTACACAGATCTGCACAGATTTTCTCTGTGTTAATCTGTGCTGTCTGTGGCTTTTTTATTCCCTTTTATCAACAATAAATACGTTTTGTTGAAAACAAGTGCTATGTTCCGGTAACAACAGGAGATAGATTTGTTCTATGATGAAAAACGTATTGGTATTTCTTCTCCTGGTGATACTCATGAGTTCCTGTCACCGCAAATCAGTTCCTTCCTCAGAGAAAGTAAGCGGTACTGAAACGGGCCTGGCTTCTTTCTATTCAGAATCATACAATGGGAAGAAAACAGCTAATGGAGAAATCTATCAATCATCTGCCTTTACGGCTGCGCACAAAAAATTACCCTTTAATACAAAGGTTAAAGTAACCAATCTCGCCAACGGCAAAACAGTAAAAGTGCGCATTAACGATCGTGGTCCTTTTGTAGCCGGTCGTATCATCGACCTTACAAGAGCGGCGGCTAAAAAAATAGATATGATGGATGCAGGGGTGGTAAAAGTGAAAATCCGTTATTAAGAAGGAGACTTGTTTTAAGCCAGATACCAAACCGTGCCTTTGTGCCCTTGTGTGCAAATTAAATCTCACACAAGGGCACAAAGGCACGGTTAATTGTCTGCATTTCTTTGCTTTACTACCAGTATCCGGTCTCCTTTCAAATGCATGTATCCGTATTCGTAACAAAATTGATAGGTATTCCCTTTCTTATTGGTTTGGGTATGGGTAAAATAGCTAAAAGCAAATCCCTTACTGTGTAATAATTGTTTGGTGCATTTGGTAATGGTTTGTGAGGCAGGTAATAGTAACTCAAGTATCCGCCGGTTTTTTCGCAGGCTGTTGTTGATATTGCGCACATAGTTATTCCCATCACTATTTAGATGATTGTTATAGGTGTTGCGACAATAATCGTTACAGAACTTTTTATCGGCCCGCCCATGAAGCCCTCTTTTACAGCTAAGACAAATTTTTGTTTCTGCGATCATGTACCTGAATTTGAAGCGGGTTGCAAACAACGGCTAATGTAGGTGGGTTGTTCGACACGTGATAGCGTAGAAATACGTTTCGGCCCTGTTGTTTACCACGTATTTTTTAGGTGAACGAGGATATTATATTGAAAGAATGAATCAGAAAAATACAATGCATTGATTCATAGTCAATTGATTGACTATCTCTATTAGTTTCTTTGATATAGTATTAATAGAGGATTTCCTCTCTCTATTAATACCCTTGAAAACCGTATAAAAACTGAGATCATATCCGGTTTATTTCTTAAGTGAACTTAACAATCAGTTGTCTTCGCGGTTTATTTCTAACCGGCTGAATAATAAAAGATTAGAGTGTATCAAATCAGTCTGATACCTGATGATGGTTACCCGTTTTGTTATAGCGTATTTGCTGAATTTTTGCTTTTTAATGCAGCATATAAGGGCAAACACGTTAATGATTCATGATTAAAATCATATTTAAGAGTGATGACTGTCATACGAGAGTAAAAAATTAAAATCAACATTTGTGGAATAAGTAAACAGATTGCTTAAACTAAACTTCAAGATATGAAACCGCTACAAAGTAAAATGTTCTGGGTAACCGCTACAATTGTGTTGACCTTGGGTTATCTGGTAAGCTGTACCAAAAATAACCAGGTACTGAATACTGCCGGTTCGGTAACCGTGAATGGTTCGGAACTGCTTTCTTATAAAACAGCTACTGCTCCAACAATAGATGGAACAATAGATGGCATCTGGGATAACGCAGCAAAACTATCAGTTACCGCCACCGTGCCGGATCCGGGTAATAACCTGTTTACAGGCTATATTGGTGAAACCTATCCTGTAACACTCCGTTCAATGTATGACGACAAATACATTTATTTTTTAGCAGAAGTGGTAGATAAGAACAAAGATGTTAAATCAGCTCCATGGTATTTTAATCCAACTACCCAACTATGGGCACAGGAATCTACTGCAAGAACCTACGATGCAAGTGGTGTATTGATCAGAGAAGGCTTTGGTGAAGATAAAATAGCGATGCTCTGGAATGTTGATAATTCAACTGCAAAATTTGCAACACAAACCTGCTATGCCAGTTGCCATATTTTCACCCCATACCTGAATTATGCAGTAACACCTCCGGCCATGAAATCTAATGCCAGCAGTGGTAACCACTACACAAACGGTATGAACGAAAAAATAGATATGTGGTGGGCGCATCCAAACAGGGGACTGCAATATGGCATTATGGATGATAACTACCAGGATTGGGCCGGCGGACCAAATATTACCAGTTTAGTGGGTGGATCAGGCAATGGCCGTCACTTTGATGATTTAGTAGTGAATGGTACCTCTTCAACATGGCCCAATGGTCCAACTTACTCTGCTGATGCCACACAAGGTTCATTTACCAACAGGCAATCTTTGAAACTGGACGGTACAGGCGCTTCTGTTAATGTTCCGATGTATGTTATTCCAAACGGCACCGGCGATTTTATTTTTATTGCTGATACAACAGCCAATGGCACAGCCAAAAAAATTACCGGTGTAAGCTCTACAGGTGTATTAACTTATAGTGGTGGTTCTATTGATCCAAATGTTGGTACAGATTATCAGCGTATTGGTAATCCGGTAACTGGTGGTATTGGTGCCAAATGTATTCCAAGTGCCATCCTTTCTCCTGTAATCAATGGTCGTGCAGATATTCAGATGAAGGCCGTTTACACTGGCGCCGGCTGGATCTATGAATACAAACGTTTATTAAAAACAGCAGATGTTTTGAAACAGGATATTGATTTTACAAGCCTGGATGATCAGCCATTTGGTGTAGCAATCTGGAATAAATCAAACTATCAACACGGTATCAAACCCAACTTATTGCTGAAATTTCAGAAATAACCGGTAGCTGTTCCTTCAATTAATAAAAACAGAAGATCATGTTTACCAAACGAAATATAATAATAGCAATAGCGGTTTTCGGAGTTATATTCCTGATACAATCCTGTACCAAAAATTCTACCGTGTACATAGATAATTCTGCGGAAGTAACTACCGATGTAAGCTTTGCAAAAGACATAATACCCATTTTTGCGGGTAAGTGTAGTGCATCCGGCTGTCATAATACCGGCGGCCATATTCCCGATCTAACCGCTGATAAAGCATATAATGCCATCATCAATGGCAACTATGCCGATAAAGCCACACCGGCCAATAGTTCATTGTACCTGTGGCTTACAGGGAAAAAACCTACTCCGATGCCGGTGGGCGGACCAGTTAATCCTTCAAACCTGAACCAGTTGGTGCTGGCATGGGTAAAACAAGGCGCTAAAAACAATTAAAACCAGACGAAATGAAAACGTTTAAAATCATATTACGCAATACAGGACTCATGTTACTGGTATTGTTTTGTTCGGGCATTCAGCTGCTGCTGGCACAGGATGCAGCCCCTGTAAAAGAGGCTCCTGCCAAAGCAGTATCAAAACCCGTTAAAAACACTTTCGAAAGTAACTGGATCTTTGATAACCAGACTGTAATGGTATCCAAGAAAGGTACTTTTGAAATGGTTATCCAGCACAGGTTCGGTACAGTGAATAATGGTTATTCAGATTTCTTTGGTCTATATGCGCCTTCCAATATCCGCATTGGCCTGAGTTATGTAGTTAAAAATAACCTGCAATTGGGATTTGGCTTTACTAAAGAAAGGGTGCAGTGGGATGCCAATCTCAAGTACGCCCTTCTCAAACAAAAAACAAGTGGTGGTTCTCCGGTTAGTGTAACCTATTTTGGAAATATTGCGATAGACACCAGGAGCAGCAGCAATTTTGTTACAGGTACCGACAGACTGTCTTTCTTTAACCAGTTGATCATTGCCCGTAAAGTTTGCGATAAGTTTTCTGTACAGGTATCACCCAGTTTATCCTACTTTAATAATGTACCGGGGTACATTGATATCAAAGGAGATCCGCAACCAACCATGAACAATACACATTTTGCTGTGGGCTTCATGGGCAGGTATAAAATTTCATCCGGAATGGCCGTGGTGGTTAACTACGACCAACCTCTTACACAACACCTTAGTAATAACCCGCATCCTAATATTTGTGCGGGACTGGAGATGAATACCAGCAACCACTCATTCCAGGTTTTTGCGGGTAATTATAACAGCATTCTTCCCCAGAGCAATAACGTATTCAACCAGAACGACTTTACAAAAGGTCAATTTTTAATTGGCTTTAACATTACCCGTTTATGGAATTTCTGATTTAACTTTAAGACACACTAAAACATAAACTATGAAATCAAGAATTATCAGGCTTTCTCTTCTTTTCGCAGGAGTTGCTGCAATTGTTACTTTCACTGCTTTCAGGCAGGCTTCAAAACCATGGCCTGTACCAGACAAATTTCAAAAAATGGTTAGTCCGGTAAAAGCTGATGCCGCTTCTTTAAAAGAAGGGAAAGAATTATGGACAAAACATTGTACATCCTGTCATGGTAAATCCGGACTGGGTGATGGATCAAAAGCTGCGCAATTAAAAACAGAGCCAGGTGATTTCTCAGTAGCAGATTTTCAAAAACAATCCAATGGTGTATTGTTCTACAAAATTTCTGAAGGCAGAAACGATATGCCAAACTTTAAAAAGAAACTGGAAGGTGACGAAGATATCTGGAACCTGATAAATTATGTACGTACGTTTAAAAAGTAAACAGTATGCTGTTAAGCTGATCTGACAAATCAGTAAATCGTAATGAAAGCCTGGTTTTAGAAATCCTTTTTTTCGGACCGGGCTTTTTTTATATCTCCTCATTAGTTATCAATCCTGGTTTATGACAAACAATACCGAACAAACAAACAATGTTGATCAACAGGCATTGCGCAGAAAACTATTGCGATGGGGTAGTCTTGGCTCTATAGCCTTGTTATTTGCCGGATTCAAACTCCGCAATCCTTTTTCGTCCAAAAAAGATGTAATAGCCTGTGCGCCTGAACAGAAAACCATCAAAATGCTTACACAGGATGGAAGATTAGTAGAAGTGGATGTCTCAAAAATATTGAATGGTAACGGGAAAAAGATTACCGATGACCAGTTGAAAAACTGGGTCAGCACAAAGCAGAGCTAATCCCCGTGTTAATTTAAAATAACAGCATGAAAAATAAAAACACATCGCGAAGAGAGTTCCTGGCTGCCGGTATGCTTGCTGCCGGTGCTGTTGCAGGTTGTTCTTCCAAAAAAAATCCATTTGATGGTTATGCGGGAGATGAAGTGAAGGCGTCAGGAGAAAAAGTAAAACTACTATCAGTTGATGGTGAGGTTATTGAAATAGATAAAGCATTTCTGAAACCTGTTCCTGACATGCCACCGGTATCTAATAGTGAAGCAAGAAAAGGTATTGCAGGTAAGAAATTTGTGATGGTGATAGATCTTTCCAGGTGCAAAAATGTAGGTGCCTGTAAAAGTGCCTGTAATCATGCACATGCGTTGGGGCCCGGACAGAACTGGATTAAAGTTCTTCCTATGAAGGATGCAGATCATACTGCACCATACTGGGAGCCTACTACCTGTATGCATTGCGACGAGCCACCCTGTGTTAAGGTTTGCCCGGTAGATGCCACATTTAAACGCCAGGATGGGATTGTGTTGATTGATAGTGATCGTTGCATCGGCTGCCGTTTTTGTATGGCTGCCTGCCCTTATTCAACCAGGGTCTTCAACTGGCAGGAACCTGTTCTTGAAAAAGAAGTGGCAGCTCAGCCCTATTCATGCGAAACCAGTATGCCGCAAAAGAAAGGCACAGTTAGTAAATGCGATTTCTGCGCCGATATGTCGCGCATGGGCAAATTGCCACACTGTGTATCAGCCTGCCCAAATGGTGTTTTTGCTTTTGGCGATATGAACGAAGATTCTGTAACCAACGGCTCAGAAACATTCCGGTTTAGTGAATTGATTAAGAGTAAAGCCGGATATAGATTGATGGAAGACCTTGGTACAAAACCAAATGTTTATTACCTGCCACCGGTTAACCGCAATTTCCCTTTTGAATCCGGAGAGGAAAATGAAAATGAAGTTGATAAAAAATATAACTCAAAATAACTGACCGTGGAAAATTCTACATCTTCAACACAAGAACAAATCACAAAGGATCTGCTTCCTCAGAAATTTGGTAAAAGGGGAATGATCTGGACAGGTGTATTGATAGTAATAGCCCTGATAGGTGCTTTTGCATATTATCGCCAGTTAAGATATGGGCTGGTAGTAACCAATATGCGCGATTATGTATCATGGGGTATTTATATTTCAAACTTCGTATTTTTTGTTGCCATTAGCCTGGTGGGGTCATTGATCACAGCCGTGTTCCGTCTGTCTGATGTACACTGGAGCACCCCGCTTACCCGTATTGCAGAAATTATTGCTGTTTCGGCCATCGTCTTTGCATCCCTGATCATTATCGTTGATATGGGGCGCCCCGAAAGATTTGTAAACCTGTTCATCTATGGCCGTATCCAATCACCCATTATGTGGGATGTAATTGTGATCAGCACCTATTTTGTGATCAGCCTGCTGCTGCTGTATCTTCCATTGCTTCCGGATTTAAAGATATTGATCGGCAGAAAAGAAGAAGGGGTAAGCGGTTTTCAAAAGTTCTATCGTTTCCTGGGCTCTTTCTGGAAAGGACTTGCCGTACAGGAAAAAATAAACAATAAGGCAGTAACCATTTTGTGTATCACCATTATTCCGGTTGCGTTTAGCATACACACAGTAACCTCATGGTTGTTTGCAACTACTTACCGGCCCGGTTGGGACAGTACCAATTTTGGTGCTTACTTCATATCAGGGGCATTCCTGGTGGGTGCCGGTGGCGTGGTGGTTGCTATGTATGTTTTCAGAAAAGTGTATAAACTCGAAAAATATATTACAGAAAAGCATTTCGACCATATGGGTAAAATTGTGGTAATGCTTGCATTGCTGTATTTGTATTTTAATGTGAACGAATACTTAGTTCCTGCATTTAAAATGAAGAAACCGGAGGAAGCACATCTGACACAGCTTTTTGCAGGAGAGTTTGCGCCGTTGTTCTGGTTTGCCATATCTGTGGGCATGCTGATCCCTATTGCCATACTGCTGTTTAAAAAAGGCCGTAAGCCATTACCCATGTTTATTGCAGGTGTAATGGTGGTGGTGGGTGCATGGTTTAAGCGTTACCTGATTGTTACGCCAACATTATTGCATCCATTCCTGCCAATGTACAATGTGCCGGATAATTACCATCACTATTTTCCCAGTTGGGAAGAGTGGGCAATTGCCATGGGTTCATTGGCCGGTGCATTACTGGTGATCACTTTCTTTGCAAGAATTTTCCCTATCATACCTATTCATGAAACCATAACTGAACAACATGAAACTGCTGAATAATTATAAACTGTTTTTTGTTTTTATTGCCGGCATTTGCTGCAATGCAGTTATTGCCCAGGAAGCAAAACCAAGGTTGCTGGTAGAGGTTGGTTACCACCTTACCAATAATCAATTCCCTTTTGTTTCTGTTTTTACCAAAGCTAAAATAGAAAAGAAATTTGTTGCTGTTCCCAATATAACCGTTAATGTATACCTGGGGCAGGAAGCAGATTCTAACCTGTTGGGTACTATTAAAACCAATAAAGAAGGAAGAGGTGAAATTAATTTTCCGGTAAGTGCAAAATTACTTTGGGACACTGTTTCACAGTTTACTTTACTTGCTTCAACAGTGGCCGATAAGAACTACAAATCTGCCAGCGGTGAAGTATCCGCAACAAAAGCAAAGATCTTCATAGACACTGTTAATGTAGACGGAACCAGGAGCATTACTGCCACAGTAAAAGCAAAAAAAGGTAACGACTGGGTGCCGGTTAAAGATGTTGAAACCAAAATAATTGTAAAACGAAGTGTAGGGAACCTTTCTGTTGGAGATGAGGAAACCTTTACTACCGATTCAACCGGGCAGGTAACTGCCGAGTTCAAAAAAACAACGATACCCGGCGATAAGGATGGCAATATTGTGATTGTTGCCAAAACAGAAGATAATGAGTTATACGGCAGTATTTCAATTGAGCAAAAAGCAAAATGGGGTGTGCCTTTTAATGGCGAAAATGCATTTAACAGAAGAACCTTATTTGCCACCAGGGATAAAGCGCCGTTTTGGTTGCTGTTACTGGCAGGATCTATTTTTATTTCAGTATGGTCTGTAATTGTTTACCTGATCAGGCAGATCATTAAGATCAGGAAGCTGGGCATTGAAAGTTCAGCAGGTGTTGATTAAATCAGATAATTGTCCCCCGTTTAATAATTCGGTTGTAGCCTCTATAATGGCATCCTGCCTGGCAGGATGCCATTTTTTATAATTCCGTGTCAGATCAAAGTGTTCCATGGTTTTACAATGATGCCATTACTTCTTTTTTGTTCCTCCTTACCCCCATACACTAATATTCGTTGTTCAGTTTGGGTATTTAGCGAAGAGAAATATTGTATCCCTTTAAAGAAATCTGATGCAATGGTTTCTCCCGCTTTTAATTCCATGATAGTCAGTTTACCTGCAGTATCAGATAAAATATCTATCTCGTTACCGGTTTTGTCACGCCAGTAATAAATATTGTCTGTAGATCCTGTATTGAACCTTGCTTTAAGCAGTTCGCTTACTATCATATTTTCGAATAAGGGGCCTTTGGCAGTATGGGTTGCAATTTGTTTTGTATCGGTGATACCCAGTAATGAACAGGCAACGCCTGTATCATAAAAATAGAGTTTGGGCGTCTTCAGAATCCGTTTATTGAAGTTTGTGTGGTAAGGTTTTAAAAGATAAATAATATAACTGCTTTGCAGAATGCCAAGCCAGGCAGCAACTGTTTTTTGATCAATGCCGCAATCGTTTGAAAGCGAAGAAAGGTTAAGTATCTGGCCTGTTCGCCCGGCACATAAGCGCAGTAATTTTGTGAACAGGGAAAGATTATTGATATTTTTCAATTGTCTCACATCTCTTTCTATATAAGTATTTATATAACCCGAATACCAGTCAGTTGGATTTAATTTTTTGGAGATCACTTCCGGGTATCCGCCATTAAGTATATGCCAGCTATACTCTTTTTTTATTTTTTTGCTTTCTTTCAGCTCCTGCAGAGATAGGGGTAAAAGCTGTAAATAAGCAACCCTGCCGGATAGTGTTTGTGATATATTTTCCTGCAACAAAAAATGATTGGAACCTGTAAGTATAAATAGCCCTCTTTTTTTTGTTTCGTCTAATATTTGTTGCAGATACGAAAATAGTATCGGCGCTCTTTGTATTTCGTCCAGAATAGCTCCATTTTTATATTGCGACAAAAAACCTCTTGGGTCGGTATTGGCAAATTCCAGTATATCCGGGTTCTCCAGAGAGACATACGGTTTCCGGGGGAAGATATTTCTGCAAAGAGTTGTTTTGCCACTTTGGCGCGGCCCAACAACTGCTACACTTCGGAATGTTTTTGCCAGCTTTACCAGTTTGGCTGCTGCGGTACGGTTTATCATGAAATAAAGATAAGCCATTATGGACAAATCCGGAATTTAATTCCGGATTTGTCCATAATGGCCTACTGCTGAACAAGTGGCAAACTGCTTATTTTCTGATTGATAGAGGGAGAATATGCCAAAGAAACTGTTAGGCAAAGTATAAGGGGTATAATAATTCCTATAATGAACACTACTACCCGTTTACAAACACTTACATCCGAAAGTAAACGAATAAAAACCGTTTGCTGCATTGTTCGGTTTACATATTTGCATGGTTAACGGCAGTACCATTTCTGCCAGTATTTAATCAAAACATATTTATACCGAACCGTTATGAACGCGATCAAAAACAAAGTGCAGCTCATTGGTAACCTGGGCCAGGCGCCGGATGTAAAAATTATTGGTGATGGCAAAAAAGTAGCCCACCTCAGCCTCGCCACCAACGAGAACTACAAAAATGCCAAAGGTGAGAAAGTAACTGAAACACAATGGCACAATGTAATAGTCTGGGGTAAACTGGCCGAGATAGCCGAAAAATACCTTGTAAAAGGCACTGAAATAGCCGTTGAAGGTAAACTGGTTAATAAGAACTACACCGACAAACAGGGCATTAAACGGTATGTAACCGAAGTGCAGGCGAATGAATTGCTGATATTGACAAAGAAGGCTTGAGTGGTGAATGGGCAATGGTGAATTGTGAATGGTGAATCAGATTTGCAAAATTGGATGATCTGATCACAAAATCATATACCGTCTCCCCCTATACTAACTCACTACTCACCATTCACTATTCACCATTGCCCATTCACAATTCACCATTCACAATTGCCATTTCCCCCGCAGGGATTATCTTTGCCGCTTTATGAGCAATAAGCCTTCCCTGCATACTATACTCTCGCCGCGGTTGATAGATATCTATGATATCAGTAACAGTGTAGTGGTGGTGATAGATGTATTTCGTGCCACTTCTACCATTGCCACAGCACTTTATAACGGTGCCGCGCGGGTAATACCGGTAGATTCGGTTGACCTGTGTATTGAAATAGGTAAAAAAACAGGCGGTATTACAGCAGGTGAAAGAGATGGCAAAGTGATTGAAGGACTGCAATATGGTAACTCTCCTGCAGAGTATCCCCGCTCATTTATTGAAGGGAAAACCCTTGTACTCACCACTACCAATGGTACACGCTTATTGCATCTTGCACTTAATAGCGGGGCATCAGAAGTGATCACGGGTTCGTTCCCAAATTTATCTGCTGTTTGTAATCACCTGGTGGCTCAAAACAAAAATGTGATCCTTGGCTGTTCGGCATGGAAAGACCGCTTTAATCTGGAGGATACTTTATTTGCCGGTGCTGTCATCAACCGGATAAAAGATCATTTTACCATACACTGCGATAGCAGCCTGATGGCCGCCGATATGTATACACTGCATAAAAATGATATGTTCCGTTTTATACGTCACACAACCCATTGGCACCGACTGGCATCATATGGCCTGGAGAACGATCTGGAATATTGCGTTACTCCCGATAAAGCCAATGTTCTTCCATTTTACAATAATGGCGATCTGATTATCTAAGCAGGCATTATAGTGAATTGTAATACAAAACAATGTATTCTCCTGTTTGCTGTTAACAGAATATTATCAATTCAGCTATTCAAAAACCGGCCTGTTTGCCGGTTTCTGTTTTAAAATATTCCCAAACTTTCACTTTTTTCCACTTTTCTTTCAATTCTCTTCGCAAACCCGTTTGCTTTCCTTTACTTTTGCAAATTGCCCTTTTTGAAGTCTGAGGCAGGGAATCCAGCGCTTGAATTTAGTTGTAATAGCGCTCAAATTCTTCTTACCCCAGACTCCAGACTCCAAACTCCAAACTTTCCATGGCTTTACCTTATTTGGTTAAACATATTTATAACAGCGGAACGGAGGAAGTGATCCGCCGTGGAAAAAAGATACATGCCCTCGGCAATGTAGAACTGGTTGAGTACGATGATCTGATGGCCGCCGTCATCTTCCGCGTGAAGGATGATGGGTATGCAACTTTTTATAAAGTGCACATCAACCAGTTTAAAGATCCTAAAACACTTTCGCTGCGTTGCAGTTGTCCGTATAATCTTTCTGAGATCTGCCGCCATAAAGCAGGGGCCCTGTTTCATTTACAGGATATGCTCGACAAGAACTTATTGGGTGATAAAGAAACGGTTTATGATCAGCGGCATACAGTAGTGAAGATGAAACAACTGGAGCTTAAACTGATCCGGATGTTATCAGAAAAGACCCAATTTGAAGCCGCTGAAAATTATCTCCGCAGCACCCGAAGCAATATCTTAGACGCGAAGGATGAACGTGTGTTGGCTGAGCTGGAATATGAAGGAGAGAAATTTAAAGTGGTGATTCAAAAAAACGAAGAACGCAATTTCGATACCAGTTGTACCTGCCAAAGCGATACCGAACACCCGCTTTGCATTCATAAGAATATTGTATTGCTGCAACTGCTGCATAATTACGGCCCGAATTATTTTGACAGTATCCGCAACTGGGACAAGGAAAAAAATAAACTCCTTGCACTCTATGGCTATTCGCTCAGTGATGATCTGAAAGGGAAATTTGAATTTACCTATACAGATGGCAAACCTTTCCTGAGGGTTTTGGATAGTTCTATCAAACGCGTATCATTAAATCCGGCTGATACAAAACCCAGGCCCGCAGAATCAGGACTGGCACCTGTAGTAACAGTTGTTGAAGAAGAAACACCCAAAACAATACAGAAACTGGGTGTGGTGATCACATCCAATGAACTGCAATACCCTTATGTACAACTGGATGCTGTGCAGGGAGAAGCGGATGAGGAGCAGACAAAATATGTTAGCAAAGCAGTAAAATTAGATCTCGCCAAATTCATCAACACCGAAGTATTTAGCGAAGATGATAAGATGCTGCTGCAGCAATTACGTAAACTGATGCCAGGTGAAGTTGGTCGCTACCTGAACCGGAACTCACCATTCAGCGGCATCTGGGAAAATATTATACAGCAACACAACGATGAACTTCCGGAAGAAACCAGGCACCTCATAAACGAGTACCTGCATCCCAAGATCAGGAAATTATTTACCGACCTTTCAACGAGTCATTTTATATTCTATCTGCCTGCAAAGAAAACTTTTACCACGGCCAACCTGTTACAGGCCGAACTGATGGAACAATTCATCAGTCCTGAGTTTGAAGTAAATTATTCAAACGGCCAATACGAAGTGGATTGCCGCGTAAAATTACCACTGGCAGATCTGAACATATCAGACAATGAAAGCGATTCTGCCCTGATGTTCCGTTATCATAACCAGTTTTATACCTGGCAGCGTTCAGAAGATATTATGTTGGCAGAAAAATTTCTGCCTGCCGGTAAAATCAGCATTGCTGCTGAGGATTGGGCGGTGCAACTGCAACAGTTTATCCTCCCTTTGTCTAAAGAATATAATGTGCATTTTACCAATGTGCAGAAAGAAGAGGTAAAAGATATCAGGCCCGAAGTAAAGATCATGCTGAAAGAAAAAGGCGATTATCTTTTGTTTCAACCTGTATTTAGTTACAGGGGGTATGATGTGCGGAGTTCAGACAAAGAAAAGATCATACTGCCTGTTGCCGATAAATTGCTGGTGATACAGCGTAACCTGGAAGCAGAGAAAGAGTTTGTGCAAAAAATTGAATCGTTGCATTCTGCCTTTATCCGTCCGGTGGAAGGACATGTATTGGCGCTGAAAGGAACGGATGTGTTGCGCAACAATTGGTTCTTCCTTTTTGTAGATGCGGTTAAAGACATGAATATTCCGGTATTTGGCTTTGAAGCGTTAAAGAATTTCCGTTTTAATACCGCCAAGCCCACTACCAAAATATTCATCAGCAGCAATACCGATTGGTTTGATGCGAAAGTTGAGATATTGTTTGGTGAGCAGAAAGTAACAGTAGAAGAAGTTAAAAAAGCACTGGGTAATAAACAACAGTTTGTGCAACTGGAAGATGGAACGCTTGGTATTCTGCCCGAAGAATGGATTAAGAAATATTCATTGTTATTCAGGGTGGGCGATGGCAAAACGGGCAGCATGAAGCTGAGCAAGTACCATTTCAGTGTAATTGAAGAATTGTACCTGCAGCGCGATGAAGAAGAACTGTTTTTTAAGCTGGAAGAGAAGTATGAAAATTTAAAAGGCAATCATTCTATCAAACCGGTTCCTGCACCCGCGCACCTTAAAGAGGTGTTACGCCCTTACCAGGAAAGCGGTTTCCAATGGCTCAATTATTTGCGTGAAGTACAGTGGGGTGGAATATTGGCAGATGATATGGGTTTGGGTAAAACCATACAGGCACTGAGTTTTATTCATCACCTGAAAGAAGAAAGCGGCAGCTTAAAAGCACTTGTTGTTTGCCCAACCACACTGATGTTTAACTGGCAGAATGAGATAAAGAAATTTACACCATCACTCACTTTTTCAATACACCATGGCGGCAACCGCTCACGGGAAGCATTGGGCAATGGAGAGTTTGACGTAATTATCACTACCTACGGAACATTGCGCAGCGATATTAAACAGTTTGTTGATGTTGATTTTGACTATGTGATTCTTGATGAGAGCCAGGCAATTAAAAACCCGGGCAGTAAAGTAACCAAGGCTGCAGGCCTGTTAAAAGCCAAAAACCGCCTGTGTTTAAGTGGTACGCCGTTGCAGAATAACACCTTTGATATTTTTGCCCAGATGAACTTCCTCAACCCGGGAATGCTGGGTAGTGTGGAATTTTTTAAACAGGAATTTTCTGTACCTATTGATAAGTTTGGTGAGAAAGAGCAAAAAGATCACCTGCGTAAATTATTATATCCTTTCATACTCAGGCGTACCAAAGAACAGGTTGCCAAAGACCTTCCTGAAAAACAGGAGATGGTCCTTTTCTGCGAAATGGGCGATGAGCAACGCAGGATATATGAAGCATACAGAAATGATTACCGCGATAAAATATTAGGTGTGGTTGAAAACCAGGGTATCCAGAAATCGCAGCTCACCATCCTGCAGGGATTGATGAAACTGAGGCAGATCTGCGATAGTCCGGCCATTGTAAAAGAAGAAGAACGTTTTCCGAATGTATCGGTTAAGCTGGAAGAGATAGGCAGGGAGATAACCGAAAACATTAGTAATCACAAGGCTTTGATCTTCTCACAATTCCTTGGCATGTTGGCCCTGATCAAAGAAAAAATGAAAGAGTTGGGCGTGGATTATGAATACTTTGATGGCAGCAGCACGGTAGCAGAAAGAGAAAAAGCCATTCACCGTTTTCAGAACGATGAAAACTGCCGTGTGTTCCTGATCTCTTTAAAAGCGGGTGGTGTAGGTTTGAATCTTACAGCGGCAGATTATGTGTACATCGTAGACCCATGGTGGAACCCTGCGGTAGAGCAACAGGCTATTGACCGTACACACCGTATTGGCCAGACAAAAAATATTTTTGCGTACCGAATGATCTGTACCGATACGGTAGAAGATAAGATATTAAAACTGCAGGAGCGCAAGCGTAATCTTGCTAAAGACCTGATCACCGATGATGAAGGATTTGTGAAGAGCCTGACGAAGGAAGACGTAGAATACCTCTTCAGCTAAATCTGAGTATCTATGGCGTTTTAACCTTTCGCCAGGGAAAAACAGGTTCAATAAAAACAGCCACTTCAAATACCCGAAGTGGCTGTTTTATTTTAAGAAAACGGTTTGTTATTCGCTTTTCTTACATTCTTTTACTACTGTATGAAATGTTTCATGCGCCTCTTTGATCATCGCTGTTAATGCAGCATCATCTTTTTTTGCTTTAACGGCAGATTGGATAGCCGCACATTGCTTAACTAATTTAGCTAATTGTTCAGCAGTTTCTTTTGGTTTGAAATCAGATGGTATGGCAGATGCCTTCCACTGCTTTGCACTCCATACCAGGCTATCTGCTTTTGCTTTTAAAGGCTTCAGGTTGCCATTTTCAGACGGATGAAAAGTATGACTCATCAGGTCGTGAAAAACATTCTGTTCTTTCCAGTCAGATGTTCCCTGGGCGCTTAAGGCAAACGGCAGAGCCATTACCAGGCAGATAAGTAATTTTTTCATTTTGTATAGTTTAATTTTTGCCACAGATTTCACAGATTAACACAGATAAAATTAGTATCCGTGTTAATCCGTGAAATCAGCGCTTATTTTTTCAGATCCACTGCAGCAATATTTGCATCAGGATTTTTCAGGAATTCATCTTTACATTCTTTGGAACAAAATCCTAAAACCTTGTCTTTATAATGTGCAGTATCAGCAATACCTGCTGTAGTAGGCATACCGCAACTGGGATCTTTTTTGTTGTCTACCAGCAGGTGCTCAAATATATTGGCAGATGTATCACTCTGCATGGCGGTGGTGTCTTTTAACGGTTTTTCTTCTGTTTTGGCAGGGCCTGATTGGCATGCGATTATTGCAACACAAACGGCCGTAAATAAGCCAAGTGTAAGTTTTAATGTTTTCATGTAAAAATTGATTAGTTGTTTGATGTAAAATCTGAATAAAATTAGGATGTAAATTTTACAATGCAAAGCTAATATGTACCACACCGCGGATTTGTGATGTGGTTTGCCCTTCTGCAAAACTTTGTTTGATTGGTAATTGTGCGTTTATACCTGCTGTTATCTTATTAAAATTGAACTCTGCTCCCACAGAAGCATTTAAAAGATAGCCGCCACTTTGGTCAACAATCTCCTTTTCGAAATGATTAACTGCAGCATGCTCATACAACAAACCTGCATTAGGTGCAACGGCCACACCTGCAAACGGAATGCGGTAATAGGCAAGACTGTTAATGGTAACCCTGTTTCCAAAACGGTATTGATCGGTGTTTGCTGTATTTATTTTGTAATTCACTGTTGTATTAACACCAAATTTCTGAATACTGATCTGGTACATGGCATTCAGTAAAAAATCTGTGCTGCCGGTGCCGGACTGCGAATTGGCATCCCCGATATTTATATCAGGATTACGCAGGTCTACATGATACGTGCCTGTTGGCAATTTAATTCCTCCGCCAACTGAAAGCTGTTGATCAATTGTTTTATTCTGCCTGTTTATTTTCCGGGTATGCAATAGCTGGTAATTAGCCAATACACTAATATCGCCTAATCCGTCATTTTTTTTAATACCATCATCAGATACTTTTTTGTTGAAACGATAAGGGATAAAACTTAATACCTGCCACTTCCGGCCGATATTCCAGCCACTCCAGATCTCAGTTGTTTTGTAAAAATCATTGCTGTATTGGCTATGGTCCATTGCCATTTCAGAATGATACTTCATGTAACTGTACCGGATACCAATAAACCTTGATTTAAAGTTTGGGAGTAATCCCATATAAAAATTACCTACGCCACAACCACAGATCTCGCAGGAAAATAAAGCAGTAGATGAAATAAACAGGAATGCGAATATTAAAAAAGTTCTTTTCATAAATGTGTTTTTCAAAATAAATAATAGCATAGCAGCGCTCACAAAAGAAGCGACACGACTGAATACATGTTTCAATAAAGTAAATGAGAATGCGATACAGCAAAGCTGTATCTGCTGCAATAAGAGAGGATCTTATGCTCCCGGAGGATGGAAAATATCGTGAGTCCTGCCAATCGCAAATGAAGGTTGGTGATCAAAATATTGAACAGGGGTGATGATTTTTATAGAATGAACGGAGGCAAAATGTGATTTGGAAGAAAGTACTTCATCTTTGCTGTTACTTCTTCTTTCTGGGTTTTGCGCATCTTTTTTTTCTTCCTGTTTCAGTTTCTTCATCATCTGGCAGCGACCGTTACAGTGCAGTTTGGGTTTTGCTTTATTGATACAATTTTTGGCATACCCGGCTGTGTTCACATAATAACTGCTCACAATAGCTGCCCGGCTAAAGGTTTGTGCCATAAAGCACAATAGTAATAATGAAGCAGCTATTTGTTTGAACATAGTTGAAGATTCCTCTTACAAGGTGCAAAATAACAGAAATTACTTTTCAGTTTCATGAGTTAAATCATAAATCATTTTTGTTGAACATATTGTAACGAAATAAAACTGTACCAAGTGGTTTATTTTTTTGGTTAAAAAAATCAGTTATACCTGCCTTATCACTGAAGCAAGCTTATGACTGATTTCGACGAAATGAAGTTTTTGACAGGCTAAGCAGGGATACCTGAAAACCCTACCTATCGCTTCTGAGTTTTCACCGATTTTCCGGAGATGATATCCAACTATCATGGTAGTTTTCCGTTAATCTTTTAGCCCCGGATCGATTAAAGAGTAGAACTACATTCGCTTTTTGTAAATCGCCCGATTGAGTATGTTCAAAACCCTCGTAATACTAACCTGTATACTATTATCATTTGCAGCATCGGCGCAAACAACCGGTTCTGTAAAAGGTAAACTGGTTGACACACTCAGTAAACAATCCCTGAAAGATGCTTCTGTTACTATTCTTGATGCAAGAGATTCTTCATTAGAAGTATTCACACTTGCCAAAGCCGACGGATCTTTTTCAATACTCAATATTCCTTTTGGTGACATGATCCTGCAGGTGAAATTTCAGGGATACGAACCTTATGCAAAAAAAATCAATTTCTCTAAAACCAATGCAACTGTTGATGCAGGAACCATCTTTTTGCAAACAGCTTCTCATGATCTGGGAAATGTTACTGTTACAGAGTCTTTGGTGAGGATGAAGAAAGATACGATAGAAGTTAGCGCCGCCGCTTTTAAAACAAAACCCAATGCAGTTGCAGAAGATCTGATCAAAAAGATACCGGGCATGGAGGTGGCAAAAGACGGCACTATTAAATCTCAGGGAGAAGCCGTGCAACGTGTGTTGGTAAATGGCAAACGTTTTTTTGGTGATGATCCTAAAATGGCCACCAAAAACCTTCCCCCTGATGTAATAGATAAGATACAGGTATTTGATGACCAGAGCGATCAGAGTAAGTTTACCGGTTTTGATGATGGCAACCGTGTTAAAACGATCAACATTACTACCAAAAAAGATATGCGCAAAGGCGTATTTGGAAAAGCAGTAGCAGGAATAGGCGACAATGGGAATTTTGATGAAAGCTTTAATTTCAGCAAAGTAAACGGCGATCGGCAACTTACTTTTCTGGGTCAGGCCAATGATATTAATAAGCAAAACTTCACCCAGCAGAATTTGGGTGGCGGTCGCGGCTTTGGAGGAAATTTTGGAGGCGGTGGCTCTGGTGGAAATGGTATCACCACCATTTGGGCGGGAGGATTAAATTATCGTGATGCCTGGAGCAAGAATATAGATGCCTATGGCAGCTATTTTTATAATGCGCCTCATATCGCGTCTGAACAATCGAGCAATGCAGAAACTATTCTTAACCAGGATTCTTCCAACTTCAGAAATGCGGTGTCTTCGTCTGTTTCACGGAATGCCAACCACCGGCTCACTTTCAATTTTGAAGACAGGATAGATTCCAACAATTCACTCATCTTCCGCCCGAATATTGTTTTTCAAAACAGCAATCCAAATTCAGAATCATCCAGTATCACAACAGGTGGTAAGAATGGCACATTAATCAATCAGTCGGTAAGTAAAAATTCCAATTTCAACCGCGGCTATACTATCAGCGGTGCCAATTTGCAGTTGCGGCATAAGTTTGCTAAAAAGGGCAGGACTGTTTCGCTGGATATGAATTTTTCTGCGAGTGAAAACAATGGAGATGGCAACAATTATGCTGTCAATACTTTTTACAAACCGTTTATTAAAAAGGATACCATCAACCAGCATTATGTTGATTCTTCCCGTTCTATTACACTTAATCCAACCATTTCCTATACAGAGCCGGTTGGGAAGAACCAGTTGATTGAATTACGATATTCCTATTCTTATACCAACAGTAATTCTATCAATAACACGTACAGGTTTGATAATGTGGGGCAAAAATTTTCTCAGTTTGACAGCCTGTATAGCAACTCGTACAAATACACTTCAACATCCAATACCACCAACTTAAGTTACCGGATACAGCAAACAAAGTTTAACCTGAATATAGGAACGAGTTTGCAGTTTATGAACATCAACAGTAACAATACCACCAAGAACGTGCTGGTGGCCCGGAGTTTTGTGAACCTTACGCCTACCGTTAATTTTACGTATAATTATTCGCGTACTAAAAGCCTTCGTGTATTTTATAACGGCAGAACCGGTCAGCCGGGTACTGCGCAGTTACAGCCTATCATTACCACATCCGATTCTATCAACTTCCAAAAAGGTAATCCTGATCTGAAACCACAGTTCACACACAGCTTACGGGTGTTGTATACTTCTTTTGATCCTGTTACTAATCGCATCATTTTTGCCACTGTAAATGCCAGTATGGTAGCCAATGATATTCAGAGCGCTATTATACAGAACCCCAATGGAGGTAAAACCACCACTTACGTAAACCTGGGGGGTACGTATAATGTATCAGGTTATTTTAACTATGGATTTCCGATAAAAAAACCAAAATCAAACCTGAACCTGCAAACAAATATCAATTACACACAGTACCAGTCATTGGTGAATTTGATAAGCAATTATACACGCAGCACGTCAATGTCTGAAACAGTAAAATGGACCACCAACCTGAAGAATAATTTTGACATGAACCTGAGTTATTCGTTCATGTATAACCCGATCAGAAGTACACTTTCCACTAATTCGAATACCAATTATACAACGCAAAGCCTGTCGGCAGATTTTACGCTCTACTCCAATAATGGATGGTTGGTGGCCAGCGATTTTGATTACACGCATTATGGCAACCGCCCGGTAGGATACAACACTACTGTTTTCCTGGTAACACCTTCTATTGCCAAACAGTTCCTGAAAAATAAGGCCGGAGAGATCAGGCTGAGTTGCTTTGATGTTCTGAAACAGAACCAGTCTATCAGCAGCACCGCTACAGCCAACCAGTTTACCACCAGTCGTACCAATAACCTTACCCGTTATTTTATGCTGACGTTTACTTACAACCTGCGGAATTTTGCTCTTCAGAACCAGCAACGCACGCCTGGTATGATGAGATTTGGCCCGGGCGATGGTATGCGTCCGCCGGGTATGAGTGGCTTTGGTGGTGGCGGGCGCAGGAATAATAACTAAGCTATTGTCTAAAAAAGGCTCAAACTATCCCTCTACGGGTGGCCGCTCCGGTTAATCGGGGCGGCATTTTTATAACTTCAAACACCAGTTTCTAACCAAACTTTTGCAAAAAAATGACCCCAATTCATGCAAACTGTTTTACTTTTACAAAAAATTGAGGGTAACTCATAAATATATCAGTGAAACAATTGTTTACATATATTAATTTTTCGCAGGTTGTTGCTGCCGAACCGTTGGTTTCAGCAAATCCTCCGTGTAACTCCCCTTTGCGACCACGACGTGGTTGCTGATAGGACGAGCAACTGGCACTTGCCCCTATCAGTGAACTTTCTCCCGGAACTGATCTAAAAACACATAGGTGTTTTCTTTTTCACTCTATTAATCATGACAAGTTGGAAGATAAGATTATTGTTCGTGTAGCGAATAGTGGCGACACTCATTACGCACAAACCATAACAGACGAAATGGAGTCTTCAGCGAAGGCCCGTGGCACCGGTATTGCCAAACGCAGTCCCGAATATGTTGCCAAAAAAATGGAAGAAGGCAAAGCAGTAATAGCTGTAATGCCCGATGGCAGGTGGGTAGGCTTTTGTTATATAGAAGTATGGGGTCATGAAGAGTTTGTAGCCAACAGCGGTTTGATCGTATCTCCCGAATTCAGGAAGAGCGGTATCGCGAAAAAGATCAAGCAGACCATCTTTAATTTATCAAGACAAAAATATCCGAAAGCTAAAATATTCGGCCTTACAACAGGACTTGCTGTGATGAAGATCAACAGCGACCTGGGTTATGAGCCGGTAACTTACAGCGAATTAACGGATGATGAAGAATTCTGGGCAGGTTGTAAAAGCTGCGTTAACTATGATATCCTGATGAGCAAAGACAGGAAGAATTGTATGTGCACCGCTATGCTCTACGATCCTGCTGATCATTATGAGCCACAGGAAACTTCAGAAGAGTTCAAACAAAATTCAAAACTGTACGAACGTTTTATGAAAATAAAACAGAGTAAGTTATTGCGATGGTTCAGGAAAAAAGAGAACGGGGGCGGAAATGGAAATGTAACAAAAACAAAATCATTGTTTCATTCCGTTTTTAATTTGTAATACCCTGGCCCTCCCGCCCAGGCGGGACAAGCTCTTAGGGGGGAAGTATAAAATATTTTTTTAGAGAAAATTTGGAATACCATGAGCACAGATCAGACAAAACAAGATAATAACAAATCCTCTTTAGGACCCGGAGCCAAAGTAGTGCTTGGTTTTAGCGGGGGATTAGATACTTCTTATTGTGTAAAATACCTTACCGATGATAAGGGATATGAAGTACACAGTGTGATTGTAAATACCGGCGGATTTAATCAGGAAGAGCTGGCGCAGATAGAAAAACATGCGTATACACTTGGTGTAAAAACACATACCACTGTTGATGCAGTAAAGAGCTATTACAACAGTATTATCAAATACCTTATTTATGGAAACGTGTTAAAGAACAACACTTATCCGTTAAGCGTAAGTGCTGAAAGATTGAGTCAGGCATTGCATATTGCAGAACATGCCAAAAAATTAAATGCAGCAGCAGTGGTACACGGCAGTACCGGTGCTGGTAACGATCAGGTAAGGTTTGATATGATCTTCAATATCATGATCCCGGGTGTAGAAATTATTACGCCGATACGCGATATGAAGCTCAGCCGTGAAGAAGAGATCAGCTACCTGAAAGGGAAAGGCGTATCAATGAATTTTGAGAAAGCCGCATACTCTATCAACAAAGGCTTGTGGGGAACCAGCGTGGGAGGTAAAGAAACATTACAGTCGAAAGGTATACTGCCCGAAGAAGCATGGCCTACGCAGGTAACCAAAACAGGCAGTGAAGAGGTAAAACTGCATTTTGAAAAAGGAGAACTTACTGCTATTAACGATCAAACATTTGATCATCCGTCAAAAGCGATCCAGTATTTACAAACTCTGGCCGGACCTTATGGGCTGGGACGTGATATACATGTAGGCGATACCATTATTGGCATTAAAGGCCGCGTAGGTTTTGAAGCTGCTGCACCGATGGTTATTTTAAAAGGCCACCACGCATTAGAGAAACACGTATTAACCAAATGGCAGCTTGGCTGGAAAGACCAACTGGCGCAGTTCTACGGCAACTGGCTGCATGAGGGACAAATATTGGATCCGGTGATGAGAGATATTGAAGCGTACCTTGAAAGCTCGCAGGCCCATGTTACAGGAGATGTGTTTGTACAGTTGTTGCCTTATCGTTTCCAGGTTATAGGTATCGAATCTAAGTACGACCTGATGAGCAGCAAGTTTGGAAAATATGGCGAGATGAATACCGGCTGGAGTGGTGAAGATGTAAGAGGGTTCTCTAAAATATTTGGTAACCAGACTGCGATCTATCATAACATCAACGAGTCGAATAAATGAAAAAAGTATCCATACAGGAACCTTTAAAACATTACCAATGGGGTGATGCCTGTGATGGATGGAACCTGGTGGATGAACCATCGCTTTCTGTAAAACAGGAGCGGATGCCGGCAGGAACTGCGGAAGAATTGCATTATCACCGGCATGCGCGGCAATTCTTTTTTATATTGAAAGGAAGCGCCACATTTGAAATAGACAATGCAACAATTATTGTAAACGAACAGGAAGGCATTCATATTCAGCCAGGACAAAAGCACCGGATCATCAATCAGACATCATCGGATCTGGAATTTATACTTTCATCGCAGCCATCAACGGCTGGGGATAGGTATCTTACCCCCTAACCCCCTAAAGGAGGGATCGAAAACATTTCAAAAGAAAAATGTTGTATCAAATGAAAACAAATCAAACAAACGATAAAATAAGCAACTCCCCTTTAGGGGTTGGGGGTATAAAAGCCGGTATCGTTGGAGGCGCAGGCTACACAGGTGGTGAGATGATACGTTTATTGCTCAATCACCCGGCCGTAACTATTTCCTTTATTCACAGCACCAGTAATGCTGGAAACAAGTTGAGCAAAATACATGCAGACCTTGTTGGAGAAACTGATCTGGTATTTACCGATTCATTACATAATGATATAGATGTTTTATTTCTCTGTGTGGGTCATGGCGATGCCGGTAAATTTTTAGCGGCCAATAAAATAGCTGATACAGTAAAACTGATCGACCTGTCGCAGGATTTTCGTCTCGCTTCAAAAGCGCAGATCGATAACCGCAAATTTGTATACGGCCTGCCTGAGTTGAATAAAGAGGCCATCAAATCGGCAAATAATATTGCAAACCCAGGCTGTTTTGCTACTGCTATTCAATTGGGATTATTACCATTGGCAAAAGCGGGGGTGTTGGGCGATGTATATACAACGGGCATTACAGGCTCAACAGGAGCCGGACAGGGTTTAAGTGCCACCTCGCATTTTAGCTGGAGGGCCAATAATATCCAGGCATATAAATCGCTGCAACATCAGCATATCAACGAAATACATCAAAGCCTTCAGCAATTACAGGGGAATGATGGCATGTATGTGAACTTTGTGCCATGGCGGGGCGATTTTACCCGGGGTATTTATGTTAGTTCCATCATTGATTGCGGGCTGCCTTTGGAAGAAATTAAACAGCTATACAAAACCTATTACAGCGGTCAGCCCTTTACACATGTAAGTGATAGTATGATTGACCTGAAGCAGGTGGTGAACACCAATAAATGTTTACTCAATATTGAAAAACAAGGCAGCAAAATAGTAGTACATTCAGCCATCGACAATTTATTGAAAGGCGCCTGCGGACAAGCGGTACAGAATATGAATTTATTATTCAACCTGGAAGAAACATTGGGCCTAAAATTGAAAGCTGCCGGGTTTTAAGTTTTAAGTAATAAATTTTAAGTGAGATAGTATGCAAAACTATAAAGACCTAAAAGTTTGGGAGAAAGCACATTCATTTACGTTGAATGTGTATGAGGGAACCAGGTTTTTTCCTAAGGAGGAGTTGTATAGTTTAACCAATCAATTGCGACGATCCGCCTCATCAATTCCGGCAAATATTGCGGAAGGATGTGGCAAAAGCAGTAAACAGAAACTTGCGCATTATTTAAATATTGCCCCGGGCTCTTCAAATGAATCAGAATATTTGCTGCTTTTAGCAAAAGATCTGAAGTATCTGGCAATAGAAAAATTTGAAACACAACATAAATTAATCAACGAAGTAAAAGGTATGCTGATTGCTTTAATCACTAAAGTAAGAGCATAACTTACTACTTATAACTTATAACCTATGACTTTATTTGACGTATATCCCTTAAACAACATCGCCATCACAAGCGCCAAAGGTTCTTATGTATGGGATGATAACGGTGTTCAGTATTTAGATATGTATGGTGGGCATGCCGTAATCAGCATTGGCCATACAAATCCGCACTGGGTAAAAAGGATTGAAGATCAGTTAGAAAAAATTGCATTTTATTCCAACTCAGTAATTATCCCTATCCAGCGCGAACTGGCAACCAGACTGGGTAAACTGAGCGGTAAAGAAGATTACCAGTTATTTCTTTGTAACAGCGGCGCCGAAGCCAATGAAAATGCTTTGAAGCTGGCTTCTTTTTTTAATGGCCGTAAAAAAATCATCGCTTTTACAAAATCTTTTCACGGCAGAACATCACTGGCGGTAGCTGCAACAGATAATCCTGCCATTGTAGCGCCGGTGAACGAAACAGATAATGTGATCTTTCTTCCTTTTAATGATGAGCAGGCATTGAAAGCATGCTTTGCAGAAAATGGCAAAGAAATTTCTTCTGTGATCATAGAAGGCATACAGGGTGTAGGCGGCATTAATATTGCCAACGAATCGTTCCTGCAACTGATCAGGCAATTATGCGATGAGCATGGTGCAGTGTATATTGCAGATAGTGTACAATGCGGTTATGGAAGAACTGGCCGTTTCTTTGCGCATGATTACGCCGGGGTAAATGCAGATATTTACACTATGGCAAAAGGCATGGGTAATGGATTTCCTGTTGCCGGTATTTTAATTGCACCGCATATTCAACCAAAATATGGAATGCTGGGTACCACATTTGGCGGTAACCAACTGGCCTGCGCTGCTGCATTAGCTGTACTGGAAGTGATGGAAGAAGAAAATCTGATTGCCAACGCAAAAGAAAACGGCGATTACCTGATCAATAAACTGAAATCCATTGAAGCGCTTAAAAATGTGCGCGGCCGTGGTTTAATGATAGGCTTTGATGTGCCCGAAGAGCTGAAAGACCTGAAGAAAAAATTATTGTTCGATTTTAAAATATTCACCGGTGAGGCAAAGCCCAATGTGATCCGTTTACTGCCCTCATTGGCTTTAAGCAAAAAGCAGATTGATGATTTTCTTGAGTCGCTGGAAGAAGCAATAGAAGAGCTGAAAGGAGCGAAGAAAGCTGAAGTGAGTGACACAACGAAGTAGCATAGTAATTCAATAGTTGATAACCATAAAATTCCCCTTTAGGGGTTAGGGGTATGAAACAATTTATTTCCGTTCACGATGTAACCGATATTAATGCGCTGGCGGCTAAAGCCCTTGCATATAAAGCCAGCCCTTTTGCCGACAGGAACCTGGGCGCTGATAAACGTGTGGGCCTGCTGTTCCTGAACCCGAGCCTGCGTACCCGGTTAAGTACACAGATAGCTGCAAGGAACCTTGGCATGGAAGCTATTGTTTTTAATGTAGATAAAGAAGGCTGGGCGCTGGAGTTCGAAGAGGGCGCCATTATGAGCGGCAATACTGTTGAACACGTAAAAGATGCAGCTCCAATTCTTGGTCAGTATTTCGATATTCTTTGTATGAGAACTTTCCCGTCTTTAAAAAACAGGGAAGAAGATTACAGCGAAATGCTGATCAAACAATTTATCAAATATGCCGGTGTACCGGTTGTGAGCCTGGAAAGCGGAACGCTGCATCCATTACAATCATTAACAGATATTGTTACTATAAAAGAAAGCATGCTCAAATCTCCTTTAGGGGCTGGGCGTAAACCCAAAATTGTTTTAACCTGGGCACCGCATATCAAACCATTACCCCAGTGCGTAGCTAATAGTTTTGCGCAATGGATCAATGCATGGGGAGAGGCTGAATTTGTGATCACGCACCCTCACGAATATGAATTGGCAGAAGAATTTACCAAAGGCGCCACCATTACACACAACCAGGATGCCGCATTAAAAGACGCCGATTTTGTATACGTGAAAAACTGGAGCACTTATACAGACTATGGTAAAGTGTATGAGAATGATCCGGCATGGATGTTAACCGAAGAAAAACTAAAAGCCACACGCAATGCAAAAGTGATGCATTGCTTGCCTGTAAGAAGAAATGTAGAACTGAGTGATGAAGTACTGGATAGCTCACACAGCTTAGTATCTACGCAGGCAGGCAACAGGGTATGGGCAGCACAGGCGGTTTTATCTGAAATACTAAGGTCTAACGCGTAAAAGCAAATGGATACATTACTTGTTATAAAGATTGGAGGAAATATTATTGATGATGAGGCCAAGCTTTCATCATTCCTGCAATCTTTTGCGGCTGTTAAAGCTAAGAAAGTGCTGGTGCATGGTGGCGGTAAACTGGCTACCAAACTGGCTGCCCAATTAGGCGTTGAACAGCAGATGGTGGATGGAAGAAGAATTACCGATGCAGAAACGCTGAAAATTGTAACCATGGTGTACGCCGGTTACATTAATAAGAACATTGTGGCGCAATTGCAGGCCAATGGTTGTAATACCATCGGGTTAAGCGGTGCAGACGGGAACCTGATTGTTGCCCATAAACGCCCGCCTTTAAATAACGGAATTGATTATGGGTTTGTGGGCGATGTAGACAGTGTTAATACCGGCCTGTTGCAAAATTTACTGGATAGTAATCTGACAGTTGTTGCAGCACCCATTACCCAGGATGGACGCGGGCAGCTATTAAATACCAATGCCGATACCATTGCCCAGGAAATAGCTAAATCTTTGAGCAAAATATATAGGGTACAACTGATCTATTCTTTTGAGAAAAGCGGGGTTTTGCTGGATGTAAATGACGAATCTTCCGTAATTCCACAGATTAATCCGGCATATTATGAAGAGCTGAAAGAAAAGAGTTTGATATTTGCAGGGATGCTGCCTAAATTAGATAACGCCTTTTCTGCCCTGCAGAATGGTGTACATAAAGTGATCATTGGTAAAGCCGAACAACTTGATCAATTAATTTCAGGAAAAGCAGGCACAACTATTTTATATGAATGATCAATTATTAAAAAAAGTTTCCGGTGAAGCGGTTAACCTGCTAAAACAGCTTGTTGCTATACCGTCATTCAGTAAAGAAGAAGACAAAACAGCCACACTGATCGAAAACTTTTTACAGCAAAACGGTGTGCCCTGTAACCGCCTTCAGAACAATGTTTGGGCTACTAATAAATACTTCGATGATAGTAAGCCCTGTTTATTGCTCAACTCGCATCACGACACGGTGCAACCGAATAAAGCCTATACATTAGACCCGTTTTCTCCCATTGAAAAAGACGGAAAAATATTCGGCCTTGGCAGTAACGATGCCGGTGGGCCATTGGTTGCGCTAATGGCGGTGTTCCTGTATTTCTATGAAGAAAAAAACCTTGCCTATAATCTTGTTTTTGCTGCAACAGCCGAAGAAGAAATTTCGGGCAAGAACGGAATTGAAATATTATTGCCCGAAATGCCGATGATAGAATGCGGTATAGTTGGAGAACCTACACAAATGCAGATGGCTATTGCAGAGAGAGGTTTACTGGTATTGGATATAGTTGCCAAAGGAGTGGCAGGTCACGCAGCAAGAGATGAGGGTGAGAATGCCATATACAAAGCATTGCCCGACCTGGAATGGTTCAGGAACTATTCATTCAGAAAAGTATCGCCTTTACTTGGGGCAGTGAAAATGACAGTAACCGTAATTGAAACAGACAACAAAGCACACAACGTAGTACCTTCTCAATGCCGTTTTGTGGTAGATATACGGGTTAATGAATTGTACACTTTTGAAGAGATCATCACAACCGTTCAGGCAAATGTGAAGAGTGAAATATCGCCCCGCAGCATGCGCATGCGCTCTACCGCTATCTCTCAAAATCATCCTTTGGTAAAAGCAGGGCTGAGCCTGGAAAGCACATGCTATGGCTCACCCACCACCAGTGATAAAGCATTGATGCCATTTCAAACACTGAAGATCGGGCCGGGCGACAGTGCAAGGAGCCATACGGCAGATGAATATATCTATGTGGATGAAATACAAAATGGTATTGAAATGTACATCCAACTGCTTAACCAGGTAATATAAAAAAAATCAGTTTCCTGTCGCGCTGCTGATGGGAGGTCAGAATAAAAATAAAAATAGTTACATGAAACTGTGGAGCAAAGACAATACAGATACTTCAAAACAGATAGAACAATTTACGGTTGGCAAAGACAGGGAAATGGATGCCTACCTGGCTGCTTTTGATGTATTGGGTTCTCTTGCACACACTACCATGCTGGAAAGTGTTGGACTGCTTACAAAAGATGAACTGTCTGTTTTAAAAGCAGAATTGAAAAAAATATACCAGCAGGTAATTAACGGCGAGTTTCATTTGCAGGATGATGTAGAAGATATTCACTCACAGGTAGAGCTCCTGCTTACCCAAAAACTGGGGGATACCGGAAAAAAAATCCACTCGGCACGCAGCCGTAACGACCAGGTGCTGGTTGATGTAAAATTATTTCTGCGCAACGAAATAGAAGAACTGGTGCACGCTGTGCAACCATTTTTTCAGTTATTGATTCAGCAAAGCGAAAAATACAGGCAACATTTATTTCCGGGATACACGCACCTGCAATTAGCTATGCCATCTTCTTTTGGTTTATGGTTTGGCGCTTATGCAGAAAGCCTGGTAGATGATATGACCACATTGCAGGCCGCCTATGAGGTGGTGAACAAAAATCCTTTGGGTTCTGCAGCCGGTTATGGTTCTTCATTCCCGATCAACCGTACATTAACCACACAGTTACTGGGTTTTGCAGACCTTAATTATAATGTGGTGTATGCGCAGATGGGGCGCGGCAAAGCAGAACGGATAACAGCAATGGCATTGGCCAATCTGGCAGATACGCTGGCTAAAATGAGTATGGATGCCTGTTTGTACCTGAACCAGAATTTTGATTTTGTAAGTTTTCCTGCTTCCTTAACAACAGGTTCAAGCATTATGCCGCACAAAAAGAACCCGGATGTGTTTGAACTCATCCGTTCTCATTGTAACCGCATCAAAGCATTGCCGAACGAGATCACTATGATGACCACTAATCTCCCTTCCGGTTATCATCGCGATCTGCAGTTGTTGAAAGAACATCTTTTCCCTGCATTTCAAACACTGAAAGATTGTTTGAGTATGGCAGAGCTGATGCTGAGCAATATTTCCATCAAAGAAAACATTCTCAACAACGATAAATACAAATACCTGTTCAGTGTTGAAGAAGTAAATAAGTTGGTTGTAAAAGGTGTTCCTTTCAGAGATGCTTACAAGCAGGTAGGTATGGCTATTGAAGAAGGCAAATTTACACACACATCAGAAGTTCATCATGTGCACGAAGGCAGTATTGGTAATTTATGCAATGATAAAATAGAGGGCATGATGCAGAAAACCCTGAACAAATTTGCATTCGAAAACGTACACACTGCTATTCGTCAATTACTCGGCAGTTAAGCTTTAACTTTTTGGAGAGACAGGTTTATCCTAAATGTCTTTTCTTTGAATTACAAACTATATAAAATGAACAGATCGATCTTAGTTTTCTCTCTATGCCTGGTTACTATTGGCAGCTTTGCCCAGGTAAAAAAAGCAGCAGGTACTGCTAAGCCTGCAGCAAAACCAGTGGCAGCAAAACCGAATCCTTTTAAAAATAATACAGACAGCATCAGTTATGCAGTGGGTTTGCGAATTGCCCAAAGCCTGAAATCTCAGGGGTTAGATAATCTCAACATGTCTTTATTTCAGAAGGCGATGGCTGATCTGAAGCAAAATAAACCGCTTCTGCTTACTGATGCTGCCATCAACGAATGTTTCAGCAAATTTCAGCAAAAAACAAGCGAAGCAAAAGCCAGCGCTTCTAAAGCGGAAGGTGTTGCTTTTCTGGCAAAGAATGGCAAACGTGCAGGTGTGATAACCCTGCCCAGCGGCTTACAATATGAGGTTATCAAAGCTGGTAAAGATACTGTTAAACCCATATTGGCAAGCAAAGTAAAATGTCATTATACCGGTACGCTGATTAATGGCACTAAATTCGATAGCTCTGTAGACAGGGGCGAACCCGCCACCTTCTCACTCGGCAACGTGATCAGGGGTTGGCAGGAAGGTTTGCAACTGATGACGGTTGGAAGCAAATGGAAATTTTTTATTCCGGCCAATCTTGCTTACGGCGATAATGCACCACCCAATATCGGTCCAGGTGCTACATTGATCTTTGATATAGAACTGCTGGGTATAGAAAACTAAATAACAAAAACATTAAACAAGCCGCAGATGCACAGATTAGTAAACAATCTGCGGATCTGCGGCTTTCTTATTTCAATCAGCAAATTCCTTTAACCTTCATTAACCTTTCACCAAAGTTGATTAACCGTAACTGCAGGCATGGACATATACTTTTGAGCTTTCAATAAATATGTTTAGCTATGTTCAGAATAATTACACTGCTTTCTGTTATATGTTTCCCTTTGCTTTTGCAGGCACAAAAAATACAATCTGGCGTTAAAGGTGTTGTTTACGATACTGCTACCAGGCGGGGATTGGCATATGCAACTATTTCAATCGTGAATGCCAAAGACTCTACACTTGTAAGTTTTGCCCGTGCCGATTCTACCGGTAAATTCAGGTTGTCGTCCCTTGATAAAGGGAAATACCTGCTTTCTTCTTCTTATGTTGGCTATGTGCCTGTTTGGAGATCTGTTGAATTAAAAGAAGGCCAGGAGTTGAATATAGGAACTATTAATATGACCGACCTGATTTCAGCAGGCAATGTTACTGTAACCGCCCGCCGTGCACCGGTAACCATTAACAAGGATACTGTTGAATTTAATACCGAAAATTTTAAAACGCAGCCCAATGCAGTAGTAGAAGATCTGTTGAAAAAATTACCGGGTGTTACAGTAGACAACGATGGAACGGTGCGGGTAAACGGGCAGCGTGTTAACAGGGTATTGGTTAACGGCAAAGAGTTCTTTACAGGCGATCCTAAAATGGCCACCAAAAACCTGGATGCAGATGCAGTAGATAAAGTACAGGTCTTTGATAAAAAAAGCGACCGCTCAGAATTTACCGGTGTGGAAGATGGACAGAGCGAAAAAGCCATTAACCTGAATTTAAAAAAAGACCGCAACAATTCACTTTTCGGAAAACTGAGCGCAGGTTCCGGAACTGATAAACGATATGATGTGCAGGCCAATATCAATAAATTTAAAGGTGATCAGCAATTGTCGTTTATTGGAATGAATAATAATACCAACAGACAGGGATTTTCCATCACAGATGTTTTGAATTTCACCGGTGAATTATCAAGAGGAATGCGCAATGGCGGAGGTATCTCTATCAGAACAGGCGGGCCGGATGATAATGGGTTACCTGTATCAGGCCAGGGTCAAAACCAACAGGGAGTGGCAACTACAGTAGCAGGCGGTATTAATTATAATGATACATGGAATAAGAAAACAGATATTAATGTAAGTGGAATGGGTAGCAATATTGACCTGCATACAGACAGGAGTACGGTTCGTCAAAACCTGTTGCCGGGAAATAATTTTGATTACCTCTCTAACAGCAGTACCACACGTAATAACAAACAACAGCGGATCAATTTTTCGATAGATCATAAGATAGACAGTTTTACCTCAATCAAATTCACGCCACAGTTTACAACCCAACAAACGGATATGCATGCCATCAGTAATTATGTATCGCAGGACGGGAAAGGTGTAAAACTGAACGATGGATCAACCGACAGTAAAACACATGCTGATGCGTTTAATTTTGGCGGCAATGCATTGTTCAGAAAAAGATTGAAGAAAAAAGGCAGAACGATCTCCAGTACCGTTAACCTTGTTTATAACGATAGCAAACAAAGCGGCGACCTGTATACAAGGAATACTTTTTATGCGGCGGGTGTAGGATTAAAAGATTCCATCACCAATCAAAAGAACAGGCGTGAGGCTGTTAGCTGGAGTTTTGGCGGGAACATCGTGTACACGGAACCGATTGGAAAAAGATCATTACTTGAATTCAGCAGTTTCTATAATTCCAGTGTAGGTGAAAGTAAACGGATAACATACGATTATGGAAATGCTACCGGCAAATATGATCAGCTAAATCTGTTACAGAGCAATGATTTTAAAAGTGATTATGCTTATACCGGGGGAAGCATCAATTTCCGCACCAATCAAAAGAAAATGAATTTTACGGTAGGAAGTTCTTTGCAGGCTGCAAACCTTACCAGTACTAATAATACCAACGGTGTTGTGATCAAACAAACATTTACAGATGTTTTACCGAATGCCCAGTTTCAGTACCGCTTTAACAGTACACGTACCCTGAACCTGAATTATGCAACTTCCACAACACAACCGGCTACAACCCAATTACAGCCTGTTACAGATGTAAGCGATCCATTAAATACCTATACCGGTAACCCTGATCTGAAGCGCAGCTATGCACAATCGCTGAGTTTGAATTATTTCTCTACCAATATTTTTACACAAAGAAATTTCTTTGCTTTTTTATCAGCTACCAGAACAGACAATGCCATCGTTAATTCAGATCAGATCCAATTAAATGGTGCACGTGTAAGTATGCCAGTGAATGCAAACGGCACCTATGCGGTATTTGGCAGTGTGAACGCAGGCTTCCCTCTGAAGAAAATAAAATCAAGGGTTGATCTTGGTATTGGAAGCAATATTCTGCATAATATCAGTTTTGTGAACGGTTTGAAGAATGAGATAGATAATTTCAGCATCAGCCCTAATATCAGTTATAGCTTTTCTCTGGAAAATAAAATTGATATCACAGCCACCGGCAGGCTTAATATCAGCAAAGCCAAATACTCACTACAAACGCAGTTAAACAGCAATTATTTGCAGCAGGTATATGGTTTTGGAATGACAAACTACCTGCCATTCGGTCTGGTGTTGAACAATGATTTCAATTATACCATCAATACCGGCCGTGCCGATGGATACAATACCAAAGTGCCTTTCTGGAATGCATCGGTAGCCAAAAGTTTCCTCAAAAACAAACGTGCCGAAATTAAGCTGAGTGTGTACGACCTGCTTAACCAGAATATTGGTGTTAGCCGCACGGCAAACCAAAACTATCTTGAGGATACACGCTACAATGTATTGCAACGCTATTTCCAGTTGGGCTTTACATTCAGTTTAAATAAAGCAGGAAATACAGGTACCGGCCCACGAGTGATGGTGCGTTCTTTTGGTGGATAAGCCAGTAATCAATTTCTAAATGATCATCAGGTCCCGTTTAAAAAAAACCGGACCTTTTTTGTTGTGATGCAAACGGGAATGGGTGAATGACTTATAAAGCTTGTATTACTTATTTGATGAATAATTTTGTAAACGCTGTAACCCCATTCCCGGTAATAATCGCAAACAATAAAGCCCGCCACAAATTGCAGCGGGCTTTAGCAAATAAATAATAATGGATTAACGTGTTGTGCTAAACACATGGCTGGCTACTGGTTTCAATAAGAGGTAAACGGAGAAAAGAAGAAAAAGAGTGTGTTCCCGAATTTCAAAGGCGCTCTTTTTCTTCTGTCTTTCTCTTATTGAAATATCTTTTATCGTGCTGTGTTTAATAGTATAACACGTTAATTAGAAGAATTAAATCTGAAACTACCCGGCCCCTGGCTATTCATCATGTCAGAAAGCATTTTTTGAAACTCCTGGCGGGTTACAAGCTTGCCCTTTTTAGGTTCTTTCAGTTCTTTACTGTCAACTGATTTTTTTACTTCCGTAGCAGTGTAAACGGTGGTTGCATTGTCAACATCCAATTGTAAAATAACGCCGGGTAGTTGACCATAATTTTCGGGGCCTGCAGGACTGATGATATCATCAGCATACCATGCCACTACTTCTACTTCTTTACCCAATGGCTTTGTTTGTGTAGTGTCTTGTGTGGGTGCACCGCCACCTCCCATCACCATCCTCCGTATTACCCCGGAAGCCTGGGTAATTTTGCGGGTGGCTTTATGGCAGGTATAACCCAATAGCTGTTTTGTTTCTGTTCCTAGTTTCCATGGCTGTTGTTTAATGCTGTCTGTAATGAGAAAATTCTTCCCACCCATTTCTGATGTTTGAATTGATTTGGATTGGGAAAGGTTTTTATACAGGTCTCCGCCATCGCTTCCCCCGCGGATAAACATCCGCACACCACCACCTCCGCCGCTAAACGGATCAGGGGCTTCATCTTCAGGCACTGCTTTATAAATTGATACACTGTCGCTGAACAACAGCATATGCTTACTGGTGCGGAACTCAGGTAGCATAGCTTTCATCTGCTCATCCTGGATGGTTTTATGCATGTTGATCCTGCGTTCGTAAAAAATAGTGCCTTCTTTTACCTGTGCCTTTAACGAAACAAGGCTTAACAGACCTGCTGTTAAGAGAAATACTTTTTTCATTTAGTTTAGTTTTAATGCTTCAAAACTAATCCGGGCCAGTGTTAAGCATTCTTGCTTAAAGGTTAATTTAGGTTAATAAAAACGCCGGCTTTTTGCCCGCCTGTTTATATTTGTATCAGCAGAAACAAAATGAGCAGATTACAACAGTCACGCATATTCCTGATTGCCGCTATCCTGCTGATAGTGGCCTTCCAATCGTATTGGCTTAACCGTCTGTACAAAGAGGAGTATGTGCGGCTGGAAAAAGAAACCGGTACTCTTTTCAGAGAAGTGGTATATAACCTGCAGGTAGACAGGTTTAAAGCAGATACGCTGATCTTTAAACCCAAAAACGGCCCCAACCTTTTTGTTTATAATGCCATCAATGCTTTAAAACGGCAGACAGAGAGCACGAAGAAACAAATTTCCCCACGCGGGAAAGCGGATACGGAACATGCTTCTAATGCAGGCATTGTGATCATCGGAAAAAAAGACAGTTTTTTTTCAAAAAATCCTGCGCATATTAAGATCGGGCATGATGGTTTGCCGCCAAACATGGACACTGCTTTGCTAAACCGTATAGCTCGCTCAGGAATGAATGTGATAGTACGTTATGGTGATAAGAAGAACGATTCATTAACCGTATTTGAAAAAAGAGTACCACGTGCAATAAAAACAGCGCCGGATTCAAAAACGATAAAAATTTTCAGAGATACAAATAATCATACGAGCACTGTAAGAAATGAATTTAAAATTGATCTGCCGCAACCGGAAAGGGCCTTTATCAGGATGATCACAGAAGGGAAGGCATTCGAGGATACTATCTCAAGACACAAAGTTGATTCAGCCTATAAAAAAGAACTGGATAAAACCGGTGTATCAATACATTTTATCATTCAAAAAGCCAATAACGATTCTTTGCATTGGCTACAGGATACTTTAACCGGTAAGTCGTTGAAAACAACGGCAGTGGCTGTTGGGCTTATTCATCCGGCATGGTATCGTGCAGAATTTGATAATCCATTCCCTTATCTTATAAAAAAGATCTCGCCACAGATCCTGTTTTCTTTTTTCCTGGTAGCTTTTACCTCGCTTGCCTTTCTTTTCCTGTATCGCAACCTGCTGGCGCAACGTAAACTTACTGAGATCAAAAATGAATTTATCAGTAATGTAACCCATGAGTTAAAAACGCCGATCGCTACCGTAAATGTTGCTATAGAAGCTCTGCGGAATTTTGGGGGCTTACAAAGCCCTGAACGTACCAAAGAGTATCTTGATATCTCTGCATCCGAATTACAGCGGCTGAGTTTACTGGTAGATAAAGTACTTAAATTATCCATGTTCGAAAATCATGAAATAGCCCTGCAAAAAGAATCTTTTGATCTGTTGCACCTGATTGAAGAAGTGATGTTTTCTATGAAACTGCAGTTTGAAAAACAAAAAGCAGCAATAACCATTTCTTCCGAAGGAGATAACTTTATGATTGATGCAGATAAACTGCATATCACCAGTGTGATCTATAATTTACTGGATAATGCATTAAAATACTGTAAGGAATACCCGGTTATTGACGCGAAACTGATCAGGCGCAAAGAATATTTTGAGCTAAGGGTAAAAGACAATGGTATTGGTATTGACGACGCGTATCAAAACAAAATATTTGAAAAATTTTTCCGTGTGCCAAGTGGTAACAGACATAATACAAAAGGGTATGGACTTGGATTGAGTTATGTAAGTTATATAGTTAGCCGCCACAATGGATCGATTGAAGTAGAGAGTGAACCGGGTAAAGGCAGCACTTTTATAGTAAAACTTCCATTTACTGAAAAACTGAAAATAAGCTAATGGCAATAAAGATTTTATATGTAGAGGATGAATTATTTTTGGGTAAGATCGTAAAAGAGACCCTGGAAACGCGCGGCTTTGAAGTGGTGATGGAAACTGATGGTGCAGATGTGGTGCGTACATTTGAAGACGAACACCCCGACATCTGCATACTGGATATAATGCTGCCTAATAAAAGCGGTTTCGAAATTGCAGAAGATATCCGCAAACTAAACGATGATATCCCTGTTATTTTTCTTACTGCCAAAACACAAACCGAGGATGTGGTTTATGGTTTCAAAATAGGTGGAAACGATTATATCCGAAAGCCCTTCAGCATGGAAGAACTTATCGTTAGAATTGAGAATGCATTGAGGGTGAAGAAAGAAGAACCCATCCTCCTTTCCGGCGACACGATCACCGTTGGTAAATACCAGTTTCATTTAAACAAACAGATATTGGCCATCGGAAAAGAAGAACGCAAACTATCTTATCGCGAAAGTGAACTTTTGAAATATTTATACAGCCATCGCGATAAAGTTATTGACCGCCGCGATCTGCTAAACCATATCTGGGGCAACGATTCTTTTTTTAACAGCCGTAACCTGGATGTATATATCACCAAGATCCGTGGATATCTTAAAGAAGACAACTCGCTGGAGATTATTACCATCAAAGGGGTAGGGTACCGTTTTGTATTGTAACCACCCGGCAGCGAAAGTAAATAAGGCGTTTTGAATACCCGCAGCATTCCCATATTGCCATTCAAAATTCCGTGTTCGATATTCAACATTCCCTCTCTACCTTTGCCTTTCAAATTGCTTCTGATATGAACGAAAATTTTGTCAACCGCATAAAAGACGAACTGACTGAGATTGAGTCTGCCGGCCTGTTTAAAAAAGAACGCATTATTACCAGTGCCCAGGGCCCCGAAATTGTTGTGAACGGGAAAAAAGTATTGAACTTTTGTGCTAATAATTATCTCGGTCTCTCTTCTCATCCTAAAGTGATTGAAGCCGCTCATAAAGCCATCGACTCACATGGATATGGTATGAGCAGTGTGCGTTTTATCTGCGGTACACAGGATATCCATAAAGAACTGGAACAAAAGATCTCTGCATTTCTCGGAACAGAAGATACCATTTTATACGCCGCTGCATTTGATGCAAACGGCGGTGTATTTGAGCCTTTGTTTGGTGAGCAGGATGCGATCATCAGCGATGCATTAAACCATGCTTCTATTATTGATGGTGTTCGCTTGTGTAAAGCACAGCGTTTCCGCTATGAGCATAATAATATGTATGATCTTGAAGAAAGATTAAAAGAAAGTGCAGGATGCCGGAACCGTGTTATTGTTACAGACGGCTCTTTCAGTATGGATGGCACTATTGCCCAGCTTGATAAGATCTGTGAGCTGGCCGATAAATATAATGCCGCAGTAATGGTTGATGAATGCCACTCATCAGGCTTCATCGGTAAAACCGGCCGCGGCACACACGAGTACCGCAATGTGATGGGACGAATTGATATCATTACCGGCACATTAGGCAAAGCACTCGGCGGGGCCAGTGGTGGCTTTACATCAGGCAGGAAAGAAGTTATCGAGATGTTGCGCCAGCGCAGCCGCCCATACTTATTCTCCAATACACTGGCACCAAGCATTGTAGGCGGTTCTATTGCCGTGCTGGATATGCTCACAGAAACTACCGAACTGCGCGACAGGCTGGAAAGCAATACAAAATATTTCCGTAGTAAAATGACAGAGGCCGGGTTCGACATTAAGCCCGGCGATCACCCCATTGTACCCATTATGCTGTACGATGCAGTAGTGGCGCAAAATTTTGCGGCTAAACTGCTTGATGAAGGTGTGTATGTGATCGGTTTCTTCTTTCCCGTAGTGGCAAAAGGGCAGGCAAGAATTCGTGTACAGTTAAGTGCCGCACACAAACAGGAACATCTTGATAAAGCAATTGCTGCATTTACCAAAGTGGGTAAGGAATTGGGGGTGGTTAGGTAATTAGGAATTAAAAATTAGTAATTAGGAATTTTGATTAAATAGGTGATAACTATTCGGGATGACTTCTGAAGTAAATACATTCCCTCACTATCGTTTTGATGTTGTAATAAGAAGTTCTTTGAAAGTATTGTTAGTATTGAGTTTGCGGGGATTTTTATTTGGAAACGATTTGAATTATTGAAATTTTTGAATTTTACAATTCATTGATTTTCAATAAGTATGAATCAAGGCAAGTATATTTTCTCCCAAGTGATTGGATTAATTTCGCACAAACAGTTTCAAACCCTTGTTACACGCTATAAAGGCGACCATAAGGTGAAAGGTTTTAGTTGTTGGAAACAGTATCTATGCATGGTTTTTGGACAACTCACTCACCGGGAAAGTTTAAGCGATACCATTTTGTGTTTAAAAGCAAATGCTAATAAAACCTATCACTTAGGGATAGGTGAAGTAGTTGCTAAAAGCACCCTGTCGACTGCAAATGAAAACCGTTCCTACCTGATATATTATGATCTGGCGATGCTCTTAATAAAGCAGGCCAAACAATTGTATTTGGGTCACAGTGATCTGGAAGTAGACCTTGAGAACAATGTGTTTGCGATAGATGCCACTACGATAGATTTATGCTTGTCGACATTTTATTGGGCGATCTTTCGTAGTACAAAAGGCGGTATAAAGTTGCACACGCAGTTAGATCTAAAAACTTCTATTCCCGAGTTCATCCATTTCTCTACGGCTTCTGTTCACGATGTAAATGCGTTAGACTTTATTTCTTTTGAAGCCAATAGTTTTTATATAATGGACAGAGGATATGTAGACTATGAGCGGCTTTACCGGATTCACAGCTGTGATGCTTTCTATATCACCAGAGCGAAGGACAACATGAATTGTCGTCGTATTAAATCATATCCGCCGGATAAAGCCAATGGGGTTCTTTGCGACCAATCTGTTTTCCTGAACAACCACTATGCTGCCATAGATTACCCAGAAAAGATCCGCAGAATCAAGTACCACGATCAGGAAACTGAGAAGACATTTATTTTCCTCACAAACAATTTTCATCTTAAAGCAACTGAAGTGGCTCAACTGTATAAACACCGATGGAAAATTGAATTATTTTTCAAATGGATCAAACAGCATTTAAAAATAAAATCTTTCTGGGGACAATCAGAAAATGCTGTGAAAACACAGGTATGGATTGCCGTGTCTGCATATGTCCTGGTGGCTATTGCCAAGAAGAAATTCATGCTTCAGCAATCGTTGTACGAAATACTACAGATTTTAAGCATCTCCATTTTTGAAAGAATGCCCATAAATCAACTGTTTCAGCAAACTCAAAAACAATATTTCAAAGAACTAAATCATAACCAATTGAATATCTTCGACTAATATCAAAACGCTAATGACATTCCCTATTAAATATTTTAAAAGCAATTTAATGAAAGTAAGTGTAATCACAACTGGCAAATGGCTGCAATTAGTAATGATCATTTTTTCATTTTTAATTGTCTCCTGCTCTCCAAACAATGTAAAAACAGACGATAGCCTGAAAAAATATTTTGATGAGAAACAGGTATCCGGAACATTTGGTTTGTATGATAATGGTACCGGACAATTTGTTGTGTATAATCTTTCGCGCTTTAAAGATTCTGCTTATACACCCGCCTCAACATTTAAGATCGTTAATTCATTGATAGGTATAGAAACCGGCCGCATTGTAAATGAAAAGATGGTGATTAAATGGGACGGCGTTGTTCGCATGTTCCCGGGTGGAGATACTGCTGTTTCATGGAACAAAGATCTTACAATGGAAGAAGCGTTTAAAGCATCTGCAATACCTTATTACCAGGAAGTGGCCCGCCGCATAGGAAAAGATACCATGCAGCATTGGCTGGATAGTTTAAAATATGGCAATCATTTGATAGGTAGAAAAGTAGATACTTTCTGGTTAGATAATTCCTTAAAAATAACGCCTGACGAAGAAATGGGCCTTGTTAAACGATTATACTTCGGACAACTCCCCTTCCAAAAAAGAACACAGGATATTGTAAAGAAAATGATGTTGCAGGAGTCAAATGCCAATTATAAATTAAGCTATAAATCGGGCTGGGGCTTTAGAGAAAATGGCAATGCCCTTGGTTGGATAACAGGCTGGATCGAAGAAAATAACCACCCATATTTCTTTGTGTTGAATGTGGAAGCGCCACCACACACCCAGTTATCGCCCTTACGAATGGATATCCTCAAAGCCATCCTCAAACAACAAGGCTTTCTTGAAGGGAAAAGATAACCCTCTGCGCAACTTAGCGCCCCCCGCGTCTTCGCGGTTAAATAGCGCTTTACCGCGAAGACACTAAGGTGCAATAGATCACAAGGATGTAGGGCATCCCCAATTTGGATTTGTTCTTTTGCATCCTTTCTCCTTCATAACTGCTAATTTTGCATAACATTTACCAGATATGCAATTGTACTGTAATTCGCTTACCCAATATAGCCGTTTAAGAACCCGTGAAGTAAAGGTTGGCGACCTCCTATTGGGTAATGGCCATCCTATCCGTTTGCAAACCATGACCACTACCGATACAATGGATACACTTGCCACTGTTGAGCAAAGTATCCGTTGTATTCAGGCAGGCGCCGAATTGGTTAGGATAACTGCACCCAGTAAAAAAGAAGCAGAGAATTTACAGAACATAAAAGATGAATTGCGCAAAAGAGGCTATAATACGCCATTGATAGCTGATATCCATTTTACTCCCAATGCTGCAGAGATAGCTGCAAGAATAGTGGAGAAAGTGAGAGTGAACCCCGGCAATTATGTTGACAAGAAAAAGTTTGAACAGATCGATTATACCGATGCGGAATACCAGGAAGAGATAGACCGCATTCGCGAACGATTTACGCCTTTGGTACTGATCTGTAAAGAACATGGTACCGCAATGCGGATAGGCACCAATCATGGGTCGCTCAGCGATCGGATTATGAGCCGTTATGGTGATACACCCATGGGTATGGTTGAAAGCGCCATGGAATTTTTACGGATTGCGCGTGGAGAGAATTACCACAATATTGTGCTTAGTATGAAAGCCAGCAACCCGCAGGTAATGGTGCAGGCATACCGTTTGTTTATTCAGCAGATGGAGTTGGAGTTTGGAGAATGCTATCCATTGCATTTAGGTGTTACAGAAGCCGGTGATGGCGAAGATGGCAGGGTAAAAAGCGCCGCAGGTATCGGTACTTTACTGGAAGACGGCATTGGCGATACCATCCGCGTTAGCTTAACAGAAGATCCTGAATTTGAAATTCCTGTTTGCCGCGACCTTGTAAAAAGATATTCGGCTACCAACCGCCCCGCTATAGCTATTGGTATTCCTGCAATTGATAAGATTCCGTATAGCCCATTTAAATACCAGCGCAGAGAAACATTTGCGGTGCAGCATATTGGTGCTAAACATGTTCCTGTTGTTGTGGCCGATCTGAGTAAGCTAACTGACATCACTCCCAAACATTTGGAAAGCATCGGTTATAAATATGACGAAGCCACCGATAAATGGAATATCAGCGATACTGCTGCCGACTATATTTTTACAGGGCACCAGTTACTCAATTTTGCCTTACCAGGCACATTAAAAGTAATTACCTATCCGGCAGCATGGGCTAATGCTGCAGAAAAAGAAAAGTATTATCCCATTTTTGAAGGATCGGGATATGTGCAGGCAGAGCTAAAAAACAACACACTAAATTTTGTGATGATCGATTGTTTCAGCGATGAAACATCTATCAATGATTTTACCAACCTGGATGAACTGGCCAACGATAAAACCGTTGTACTATGCTTAAGTAGCACACAAAAACATGCCATGCCCGCTGTTCGCAGGATGTTTATGGAACTGATGAACAGGAAAATTCAGAATCCGGTTATTCTGATGACCGATAGCAACTGGCAAACGGCCGATGAACATCTCATTCATTATTCAACCGAATGCGGCGCTTTGTTTTTAGATGGATTTGGTGATGGCATTTGTTTAGGCATGACGAAAGCAAGCTACCAACTGCAATCATCAGGCACACAGGATACCAGCGGTCGTAACTATAGCAGTAATACAACAGTTGAACAGTTCATCAACTCCACTGCCTTCAGTATTCTGCAGGCAACCAGAACGCGTATATCCAAAACAGAATACATCAGTTGCCCAAGTTGCGGCAGAACCTTGTTCGACCTCCAGGAAACAACTGCCAGGATCAGGAGTGTAACCAATCACTTAAAAGGCGTTAAGATCGCTATCATGGGTTGTATTGTAAATGGCCCGGGAGAAATGGCCGATGCTGATTTTGGTTATGTAGGCAGTGGTGTAGGAAAGATCACTTTATACAAAGGCAAAGAAATTATGAAAAAAAATATCGACAGCGATATCGCTGTCGCAGAATTAATTAACTTATTAAAAGAAAGTGATGCCTGGGTAGAACCGGCGTAATTACCGGAAATGCCGGAGAAAGTTAACCGCAGATCCGCAGATTAGATTGATTTAGATTTTAATGATCTGCGAATCTGCGGCTAAAAAAATCAGAACTTAAATGTTATTGTTCTGATAAGCAACAAAAAAATTATTCAATAAATAAATCCTTTTACAGGGACAGGCATATGCAAACAGATTTTTTAGTTATCGGATCGGGCATTGCAGGGCTTACGTATGCTTTAAAAACAGCCAAAGCATTTCCGGATAAAAAAGTAACCATCATCACTAAAACAAATGCCGATGAAACAAACACCAAATATGCGCAAGGCGGTGTTGCCGGTGTTTGGGATGAAGCAAACGACAGTTACAACAAACACATAGAAGATACACTGATCTCCGGTGATGGTTTATGCAATAAAAGTATTGTGGAAATTGTTGTGAAAGAAGGTCCGGAACGTATTAAAGAGATCATTGCCTATGGCGCCGAGTTTGATAAAAACGACAAAGGCGAATACAGTCTTGGCAAAGAAGGCGGGCATAGCGAAAACCGCATCCTGCATCATAAAGATGTAACAGGCAAAGAAATGGAACGGGCATTGCTGGAAGAACTGGATGCCACCAAAAATATCGAACTGATCAATCACTGCTTTGTAATCGATATCATCACGCAACACCATCTTGGTTTCCTGGTTACTAAATCAACCTTGGATATAACCTGTTTTGGCGTTTATGTATTGAACCTCCATAATCAACAGATAGAAAAAATACTTGCCAAGATTACCCTGCTGGCAACAGGTGGCTGCGGACAGGCTTACCGTACCACTACCAACCCGGTAATTGCTACAGGAGATGGTGTGGCAATGGTGTACAGGGCAAAAGGAAAGATCGAGAACATGGAATTTATCCAGTTCCATCCAACTGCTTTATATGAGCCCGGTGTATCGCCATCTTTTCTGATCACAGAAGCTGTTCGTGGCGATGGTGGTATCCTGCGCAACAAAAACGGTGAGGCTTTTATGGAGAAATACGATGCACGTAAAGACCTCGCTCCGCGCGATATAGTTGCACGTGCCATCGATAACGAAATGAAACGGGCAGGTACCGAGCATGTGTACCTTGATTGCCGCCATATGGATAAAGAAAAATTCATCCATCACTTCCCCAATATTTATGAACGCTGCTTAAGCATTGGAATTGATGTGATGCAACAAATGATCCCCGTTGCACCTGCAGCACACTATTCGTGCGGCGGTATTAAAACAGATGAGTGGGGAAGAACATCCATAAAACATTTGTATGCCTGCGGCGAATGCGCCAGCACCGGTTTACATGGTGCCAACCGCCTTGCAAGCAACAGTTTGCTGGAAGCGATGGTGTTTGGTCACCGTTGCTATCTCAACAGTATTAAAGAGATAGATAATTTATTGTTTGAAGAAAGGATCCCCAACTGGAATGCCACCGGCACCACAGATCCAAGTGAGATGATCCTGATCACACAAAGTCAGAAAGAATTACGGCAGATCATGAGCGATTATGTGGGCATTGTTCGCACAGACGTGCGTTTGGAGAGAGCTATGAAACGGCTTGACCTGTTGTTTTCAGAAACAGAAGCACTGTATAAATCAACCAAAGTGTCGCCGCAATTGTGCGAGCTGCGAAACGTGATAACCGTGGGATACCTGATTGTTAAAGGCGCAGAATTCAGGAAGGAGAGCAGGGGACTGCATTACAATACAGACCATCCGCAGAAGAGCGAATTGTTGCAGAATATTATTTTATAAAAAGGTGTAATTGATGCATTCTTAAAAACGCGTTCATGTATTACAGGCACAGAATAATATAGAACAGTTACTTTTACATCTTTATCTGCTGAACCATTTATAGAAATCCAATGTATTATATTATCTACCCTTTATTTTATCTTTTATCACTACTGCCATGGCGGGTATTGTATTTATTGAGTGATGCTGTATATGGGTTAGTTTATTATGTAATAGGCTATCGCAAAGAAGTGGTAATGAAAAATCTGCTGATCGCTTTTCCTGAAAAAACAGAAAAGGAAAGGATACAAATTGCCAAAGAATTCTACCATAATTTCACGGACACATTTATTGAAACCATTAAGCTGTTATCTGTAAGTGATAAAACCTTCAATAAAAGATACTCCTCCAATATTGAACTAGTTAATGCACTCTATGATTCTGGTGTGAATGTGCAATTGCAGGCGGGACATTTTTTTAACTGGGAGTATGTCAATTTTGGCGTAGCACGCGATAGCCGTATTCCTTTTGTAGCAGTATATATGCCCATCTCCAATAAGGCATTTGATAAAATTATTTATAATCTGCGCAGTCGTTACGGAACCATTTTGGTTCCTGCAGTAGATTTTAAAACCAAGTTTCATCAATATGTGCGCGGCAGGTATGCATTGGGCCTGGCTGCCGATCAAAACCCCGGATCGCCGCTGGCCGCGCATTGGGTAAAATTTTTCGGCAGGTTAACTCCGTTTGTTACAGGACCGGAGAAAGGAGCCAGGCTGAATAATACACCTGTTTTCTTTGGACATTTTTATAAGGTGAAGAGAGGATATTATCATATCCAATTTGAACTACTGACAGATAAGCCACGCGATTTTGAAAACGGAAAACTTACGCAATTATTTGCTTCACGCGTTGAGGCAGCGATACGTTTAAAACCCGCCAATTATTTATGGAGTCACCGCAGATGGAAATGGGAATTTGATCCGGAGAAACATGGGCACCTGGTTGTTAAATAAAAAAGCGGTCAGGTGGCTTTAGCCCCCCGACCGCTTTTTTATTTAATTCAATACTTCTGCATTTTTTTCAATCTCAAACTTATCAGGTAATTCTTTGATCTTTCCCCATCCACCTACTACATTGTATAGATTGTGGATTCCCTGGCGTTTGATCAATGAACAGGCAATCACACTACGATATCCTGCTGCACAATGTACATAGATATTATCAGTGTCTTCTAAATTGGCCATACTTGCGGGGTCGGCCAGATCTAAAAGTGGTATGTTAACTGAGTCTTTAACATGTCCTTCTGCAAACTCCGTAGACTTTCTCACATCAACAATCAGCAGCTTCGGATCAAACGGAATATCCATTGCAAGTTCATCTGCTTCCACATCAACAACCATATCAATCTTCTCGCCTGCTGCAAGCCAACCTTCGTAACCAGCTTCAAGATACCCTTCTATTTTATCGTACCCCACTCTTGCTAAACGGATAATGGTTTCTCTTTCTTTACCATTTTCGGTTACCAGTATCAATGTTTTATCAAACGGTAACAGGCTGCCTGCCCATTCTGCAAAACGGCCATCCAGGCCAATGCTGATCGAACCGGGTACAAATCCCTGTGTAAACACATTTGATATTCTTGTATCAAGAATGATCACATCATCCTCTTTTGCTTTTGCTTTAAATGCTGCAATGCTTAAAGGTTTCAGGCTTTTTTTCAATACCGCATCCAAACTCTCATATCCTTCTTTATTGATCCTGGCATTGATCGGGAAATATTGTGGCGGTGCTGTTAACCCTTCTGTTACTGCAGTAATAAAATCCTGCTTTGTTTGTTGTTGCAATGCATAGTTGGTGGCTTTCTGCTCGCCAATGGTACTCTGTGTTTCAGGCCCAAGATTTTTACCGCAACTGCTGCCTGCACCGTGACCGGGATACACAATTACATCATCTGCCAACACCACGATCTTTTTTTGCAGACTTTCATACATCATGCCTGCCAGATCTTCCATTGTGATCTCGTTTGCTTTTTGTGCAAGATCTGGCCGGCCAACATCTCCAATAAATAAAGTGTCACCTGTAAAAACGGCGTGGTCTTTACCACTTTCATCTTTTAATAAAAAACAACTGCTTTCAAGTGTATGACCGGGAGTGTGTAACACTTCAATTTTAACTTTTCCTAACTCAAACAGTTCTCCATCTTTGGCAACATGTACGGGAAGTTTTGTAACTGTATCAGGACCGTATACAATAGTGGCGCCCGTTGCAGCAGCAAGATCAAGATGGCCACTTACAAAATCCGCATGAAAATGTGTTTCAAAAATATATTTGATACTGGCCTTTCTTTCATTGGCCAGATCAAGATATTCTTCAATATCACGCAATGGGTCTATGATAGCAGCCATACCATCACTTTCGATATAATATGCAGCTTCACTGATACACCCGGTATATAGTTGCTTTATAAACATGTCTGTTTCTATTTTATTAGCTAAAATAATGACAAGCTTCAGGCCAAAGATTGGTCTAAGTTATAGAATGGACAGGAATGTCACAAAGTCTGTCAAACTAACCTACCAGTGTTTCCACAAACTGAACAACTTCTGCCAGCCGGTTATAGTTAACTGAGTAGAAGATGAACTTGCCATCCCTGGAGGTACTAACAATACCCGCTCGTCTTAAAATGGCTAAGTGTTGAGACGCAACCGACTGCTCTAATCTTAGTTTCACATAGATTTCAGTAACGGTCATTTTCTGGTGTTCATCAAGAAGTTTGATGATCTGTTGACGGAGTTTGTGGTTAATAGACCGAAGAATTAATGAGGCTTTCTTTGTGTGAAGAAAATCAACCTTAATGGGACTTTTACCATTCAAAAGGACAACTGCTTGTAATGACTGGCTCATGGCGATGAGTTTTTTTGGGGGGTGAAAAAACTTAATCTCGTTGGCATAAAGTTACGAAAATGTTTGCGGTTTCATAGTATAAATTTTATGAATATTTTTTTATTGCCCTATTTAGCCCGCTTGCTGGTATCGAAAAACGCTTTAACATACAAAGGTTCGGCATAGGCAAGATTGGCGAAACGGCCTGACTGATAACTGATTAGTGCCCTGGTAGCTAGCTGAGTGGCATTATGCTGTATGTTCAGAAACGAAAATGATGATTTTTTGACCAGTTCTTTTAGTTTCTGATGGCCGCTTCCGCTGAAAATGATGGGATAAGGGTATTTATCAGAACTAAAAGCCTGTTCATCAATGATTAGCGCGTGTGGTGCTTCTATTTCCTGCAGGGAATTGCTGTATAAAGCAGTAAATACTTCCATTCTCCGCGCATCTATCATAGGGCATAAAACAGTAGACGGATCCGGTGTGGTCTTTGTTGATGCCAGGTGATCAAGCATAGCCAGCGCCATAACTTCCAGTGTATTTACCATGATCAATGGTTTGTTCAAAGCAAAACAGATCCCTTTGGCCGATGCAAGTCCAACCCTTAATCCGGTATAGCTGCCGGGGCCCGCGGTAACAGCAACTGCGTCAATATCGTTCAAAGAATAATTACTGTCTGCCATCAGATCCTGTATGACAGGTTGTAAAAACGAAGCATGGTTCTTTTGATCGGTGCTTTCAATCAAACCCAGAATAGTGCTTCCTTTACTGAGGCAAACACTGGCATGTTCTGTAGCGGTATCAATATTCAGAAGAATGGGCATCTATGGTTTGATTGAACAATTAAAACAATACAGCAGCATATTTATTGCATGATTTCTTTTTCCAAAGCAGGTGCAACTGCATACCTGCTGTCGCTTTCGCTTAATTTTTTCAGTAAGGCGTAAATTTTTGTAAGGCCAATTTTTTCACTCCATTCAAAAGGGCCCGATGGGTAATTGGTGCCCAGTTTCATGGCTGTATCAATTCCAGCACGGGTGCTGATCCCATCGCCTAATCCAAAATACGCCTCATTCACAATCATGGCAATTATTCTTACTGCAATCATACCGGGTATATCAGGCACCTGTTGGTATTTCCGGTTCAGTGTTTGCAAAACATGATCAGCTTCCTTCAAATTATGCAAATTTGCAGTTGCAATTTCTATCGTATCTCTTTCCAGAAACCCATTCCATGCATTAATGCGGATGCAGTTAGCAGGCAGATCTTGACCTGTTTTGATTACAGCATTTATAAAAACAGGCTTGTCTTTAATTGCTGTAAATGACGGCCCATTTTCTTCAAAAAGCAGGTCGAAATAAGCATCTGCTTCGGGCACAGGCGCTTCATCAGTAAGCCAGGTTAGCTGCACTTCTGCCGGTACTCCTTTTGCAAGGAAAGTCGCTTTTTGTAGGGTATCTGCCTTTAGTACTATTTGCATGGCAAAACGTTAGAGCGCAAATTTAGGTTGGCAGGTTGATAGAAATGCAGCAAATTGCTGCCGATTAATACAATTTTTATGGCAAAACTGATTATTAAAACAGATAAGGCACCTGCGCCAATTGGTCCTTATAACCAGGCAATCAAGGCAAATGGGCTGATATTTATTAGCGGACAGGTAGCAATCGTTCCTGCAACAGGTGAGCTTGAAACAAGTTCTATACAGGCCGAAACCCACCAGGTGATGAAGAACCTGCAGGCAGTATTGGATGAAGCAAAGATTACTTTCGCGCATATTGTAAAGACTACGATCTTTTTGAGCGATATGAGTCTTTTTGCCCAGGTAAATGAAATTTATGGTTCTTATTTTACCGGCGATTATCCTGCCCGCGAAACAGTAGCGGTTAAAGGACTTCCCCGTGGCGTAAATGTAGAGATCAGCGTGATTGCAGTGGTAGATCTGTAAGAATATTAAATATTGAACGCAGAATGTAGGATTACGTAGAATAAGCTCAAACTATTACTCTTGGTGATTCTTACATTGGCCTCTGAAAAAAAGCGTTAAGAAATTTACGGAATGAAGCGTTAAGAAATGAACGATGCAGGGCTTTGACTAAATGCCGAAGGGCAAATTTGTTCAATTGTTACTTTAAAGCCTGGCTTTAGACTTCGTTCATTTTAGCGTAATGCAGTAAATTTTAGCTTTTTTTCAGCAGCCTTGATTTTTTTTGTTACTTTTTTGTATCTGTCCAGCCGAAGGCAGGATCAAGACAAAAAAGTAAATAGCGTAAACGCTATCTGGGAACAGATTTGCGCTAATTCTATATCGAATAATGAAGAGAAGGATAATCTTCGGAATGCTATATTCTGTGTTCTCTATTCACCATTGCCCATTCACCATTCACAACTAATCCAATTACTTAGTTAAAGCAAGCCGGTAACTCGTAGTAAATGTTTTCTGCTCATCGGGAGGCAGTAGAACCAGTCCCATTTTATTATTGAAATTATCAGGAGCGCCACTCAGGTTTTCAATAGCTATCCTTTTGCGATCGTCAGGTATGTATAATTGCAATAAAGGATAGCTACTGTCTGGCTCTATTGTTAATTGCATCGTATCATTGCTTAACACGCACCTTGCCTGTGTATTGAATTCTTCAAACTCAAAAGAATTATCCAGTTCAATATTTTGCAAAGAGCAGCCATGCACAAACCGGGTATCTTTTATTTTTTTCCCGGATGGCAATAAGTCGGCATCATATTCCAATTGTGTACTGCTGTTAAACCGGATGTTCCACTCGTCTACTTTGCCGCCGAGTGTAAAATACGGGTGCCACCCATCTGCTATAGGGATGGGGCCTGCGTTATGGTGTGATACAGTTGTGGCAACGGTTAATTTATTCCCCGCTTCTAATTTCCAGTTAAGATTGATGTTGTAAGGGAATGGATAGCCCTCATCATCTCCTTTGTATTCGTACCTGAGTGTAACACTTGCTTTTGTATTGTCTGCTTCTGTTTGCACAACGGTATACACCGCATCATATATCAAACCATGAATGGCATGTTCGTTTAGAAAAAATTTATGAACCTGATACTCCCGGTTGTTTAAATGGTAACGGCCTTTGTACATGCGGCAAACAAATGGACTAAGCTTGGCACTTTTAAAACCATTGGTAATATTGTTGCTGATGTCTTCTTTTCCGGCATATCCATCCACAATATTAAATAGCTTATCTGCAACCGGAACCCTGAAAGCATTCAGCAAACCGCCAAAAGCATAGATCTCGGCTTCTGTTCCCAGATTTTTATCTGTTAAAAGGATAATGGGAAAACCTTTCTCTTCGTTGATATGTATAGTAAATGACATAGTGTTTATTAAAGGATTGAAAATAAGAACAATTGAAGATACTCAGCCTGGTTAATCAAAAGCTAACATTTGTTAACTTTTGATCCCAATACTGTAAATTTGCCCTTGCGATTAACATAAAAACATGGCATATACTCCCAAAAATAAAATCAGAATTGTTACAGCAGCCAGTTTATTTGATGGCCACGATGCAGCCATCAATATTATGCGGCGCATATTACAGGCGCAGGGTGCAGAGATCATACACCTGGGGCATAACAGGAGCGTGGCTGAAATTGTAGAATGTGCCATTGAGGAAGATGCACAGGGTATTGCCATTACCAGTTACCAGGGCGGACATGTTGAGTTTTTTAAATACATGAAAGACCTGCTGGATCAGAATGGATGTGGGCATATCAAAATATTTGGTGGTGGCGGCGGTACCATTTTACCAGAAGAAATTCGTGAGCTTCAGTTATATGGCATAACCAAAATTTATAGTCCTGATGATGGCAGAAAAATGGGCCTTGAAGGCATGATTGAAGAGGTGATCAGGCAATGCGATTTTTCGCTCAATGGCAACGGTAGTTATAAAAAAGCGATGACACTTGGCGAAGTAAAAGATGTTAGAACAGTTGCAAGGCTGATCACCAATGCAGAAAACGGACAGCAAAACACAGAACATCAACAACAGGTTGCAGAAAATAAAATTCCGGTATTGGGAATAACCGGTACCGGAGGTGCAGGTAAAAGTTCAGTTACAGACGAAATTGTGCGGAGGTACCTGCACGATTTTACAGATAAGACTATTGCAGTTATATCGGTTGATCCATCTAAAAAGAAAACCGGAGGTGCTCTGCTTGGCGACAGGATTCGGATGAACGCCATCTCCCACGGCCGTGCTTACATGCGCAGCCTGGCAACCCGGGATGATAATACAGCATTGAGTGCTCATGTGCAGGAAGCTATTGATATATGTAAGTTGACAGGTTTTGATTTTATTATTCTTGAATCGGCGGGCGTAGGACAAAGTGATGCCTCTATCCTTGATTATTGTGATGTGAGTTTGTATGTAATGACTCCTGAATATGGCGCTGCATCCCAGTTAGAGAAGATCAATATGCTGGATTATGCAGACCTGGTATGCATTAATAAGTTTGATAAAGCAGGCGCTTTGGATGCTTTGCATGATGTGCGTAAACAATACAAACGCAACCACAACCTGTGGAATGCAAAAGATGAAGACTTACCAATTATAGGAACAATAGCTGCCCAGTTCAATGATTCAGGCGTTAATGAATTGTTTGAACAGATCATTGAAACGATCGAAAAAAAATGCCATGTTGTTTTTTCAAAAACGGATTCGTTACACGGCAGTAAACACCTGACCGAATCAACCACTACAAAATCGCAGATCATTCCTCCAAAGCGTGTACGCTACCTGTCGGAAATAGCCGAAAACAACCGCAGTTATGATGCATGGGCAAACGGGCAGAGTGCGGTTGCAACAAAGCTCTACCAGATCAATGGTGTTATTGAAACATTACATGCAACTGCTTCTTTACATAAAAGTGAAAAGAAAGGTGAATCGTCTCTTGCAGAAATGAAAGAACATTTTGAAAGGCAACTTCATCCCGAATGCAAAAAACTGATTGATCAATGGCCGGCCCTTATTAAGAAGTACAACGCTGATTTTTTTGAATACGAAGTGCGCGGCAAAAAAATCAAACAACCCTTAACCATTCAATCGCTCAGTGGTACACGCATACCAAAATTGGTATTGCCACGATACAAAGATTGGGGCGATATACTTCGCTGGCAATTACAGGAAAATGTTCCCGGAGAATTTCCTTATACATCCGGCGTGTTTGAATTAAAAAGACAAGGTGAAGATCCTACCAGGATGTTCGCGGGTGAAGGTGGCCCTGAAAGAACCAACAAACGGTTTCACTATGTTTCACTCGGGCAGCCCGCCATCCGCTTGTCTACAGCATTTGACAGTGTTACTTTATATGGGGAAGACCCTGCGCCGCGCCCCGATATCTACGGAAAAATCGGCAACAGCGGTGTTAGCATCGCTACATTGGATGATGCCAAAAAACTATACAGCGGTTTTGATCTCTGTGATCCAAAGACTTCGGTTAGTATGACCATCAACGGCCCTGCACCTATGCTACTTGCATTTTTCATGAATGCTGCTATTGATCAGTTATGCGAGAAATGGATCGATGCAAACGGTAAATGGCCGGAAGTAGATGCGTACATGCAGAAGAAGTTCGCCCATCTGCCTAAACCGTTGTATTATAATCCAACTTCACCGGAGCGTTTACCGGAAGGTAATAATGGATTGGGTTTAAGATTACTGGGTATTACAGGCGATGAAGTATTACCAAAAGATGCTTATGAAAAGATCAAAGCAGAAGCCTTATCACAAGTGCGGGGAACAGTGCAGGCAGATATTTTAAAAGAAGACCAGGCTCAGAACACCTGCATTTTTTCAACCGAGTTTGCACTGAAACTGATGGGTGATGTGCAGTCGTATTTTATTGATCAGAAAGTACGAAATTTTTACAGCGTAAGTATCAGTGGGTATCATATTGCAGAAGCCGGCGCAAACCCGATTACACAGTTGGCATTTACTTTATCAAACGGGTTTACTTATGTAGAATATTACCTTAGCCGGGGAATGTATATTGATGATTTTGCACCGAACCTTTCTTTCTTCTTCAGTAATGGAATGGATCCGGAATACAGTGTAATAGGCCGTGTGGCGCGCCGCATCTGGGCAAAAGCCATGAAACAGAAATACAAAGGCAATGATCGTTCTCAAAAACTGAAATATCATATTCAAACCAGTGGCCGCAGTTTGCATGCGCAGGAAATTGATTTTAATGATATCCGCACCACGCTGCAGGCACTGTATGCAATCTATGATAACTGCAACAGTCTTCACACCAATGCCTACGATGAAGCCATTACTACGCCTACTGAAGAAAGCGTGAGAAGGGCCATGGCCATACAACTTATTATTAACCGTGAGCTGGGAACTGCCGTAACAGAGAATTTTATGCAGGGCAGTTTTGCCATAGAAGAGCTTACCGACCTGGTAGAAGAAGCTGTTTTGGCAGAGTTTGACCGCATTACCGACCGCGGCGGCGTATTGGGTGCCATGGAACGTATGTATCAGCGCAACAAAATACAGGAAGAAAGCCTGCAGTACGAAACACTGAAACATACGGGTGAGCTGCCTTTGATAGGTGTGAATACCTTCCTCAATAAAAAAGGAAGTCCAACCATTTTACCGGGTGAAGTGATCAGAAGTACAACAGAAGAGAAAGATCAGCAGATACAGAATCTGGATGCTTTCCAGAAAAGAAACACCCCGAAAACTGCGGAAGCCCTCAGGAAACTGAAGCAAACAGCCATCAATAATGAAAACCTGTTTGCAGAACTGATGGAATCTGTTAAATACTGCTCACTTGGCCAGATAACGAGGGCTTTATATGAGGTGGGGGGGCAATACAGAAGAAATATGTGAGCCGGAATTTTGCTTATCTTGACAACCTCTTTTATTAATACAAAATGAACATGCATACCAAGCCCCTCTTTTTGCTAACATTATGTTTTTTGTGTGGAATTGTAATTGTAAATGCTCAGGCCACCGCAAGACGGATAGATACAACTATGAAAGTTGGAAGAGTAGGATACAGGTTAGTGTGTAATAACAAAAGCCCCGAAAAAAATTCTACAACAGTAAATCCAATTGGTTTTGGTAAAGATGTACGGGATTTTTCTTTTGACATAAAAGGAAGAATTACCAAAGCAGAAGTAGATGATATTAACCGCGATAGCTATCCCGATTTGGTGTTCTATGTTTATAATAACGATTCAATACCCAAGGGAAATGTGATAGCCATCAGCTCAGAAAAAAATGAAACTGTAGCACCTATCCTTTTTCCTGATATATTCGATGATCCCAAACTTCGTGTTGGTTATAAAGGAAATGATGTGTTCTTTCTGATGGAAGGATATCTTATTCGTCGTTTCCCTGTATACCCTGCAGATGGGGCTCCGGCAACTACAGGCACTTTGATGCGGCAGATCCAATACCAGGTAATATCCGATGATCGTGGCGGTTATAGGTTTAAGCCAATGAGGAGTTATGATTTTACCAAATAGGCAATAAGATTAATTGGTTTTATCAATAGATAGTCTTGTTATCTTATTGTTGCCTCCGGCTATTCAGTTGCGTGGATTGTATCTTTACTTATCCGATAAAACATTCTTATATGAAAAAGGCGATTTTCGTTACGGCAGGACTTGTATTTTCTGCCATTTGTTTTTCCCAAACGATACAGGAAGTCGAGTCAAAAAAAGTCACACTCCCCAATGGATGGAGTTTAACGCCTGTTGGTCGTAGTTTTCCGCTTGGTGATCTTCCTTTGAATATTGCGGTAAGTAAATCAAAAAAATTAATGGCCGTAACAAACAATGGCCAAAGTGTACAAACTATTCAACTGATCGATCCTGAAACAGAAAAAGTACTGGATAATGTGATAGTGCCTAAAAGCTGGTATGGTTTACAGTTTAGCAGCAACGGGAAAAAACTATATGTTTCCGGTGGCCATGATAACTGGATATTGGAATATGCAGTAGAAGACAAAAAACTGCAACTGACAGACAGTATTATTTTAGGAAAGAGGTGGCCCAACAAGATCGCTCCGGCAGGTATTGCGATAGATGATGCAAAGCAGGTGCTGTATGTTGTAACCAAAGATGATAAATCACTTTACCTGGTAGATCTGCAAACAAAAAAAGTAAGTCAGCAATTTTCATTAGGCGGAGAAGCCTACGCCTGTATCTTATCCCCCAATCAGAAAGAACTATACATCAGTTGCTGGGGTTGTGATAAAGTATATGTCTTTGACACAGAGAAAAAGAATATCATTTCGGAGATCCAGGTGGGCGATAATCCTAATGAGTTGTGCCTATCTAAAAACGGGAAATACCTGTACGTAGCTAATTCAAACGATAACTCCGTATCTGTTATCAATGTGCCCGGAAGAAAACTGATTGAAACATTGAATGCGGCACTTTACCCTGATGCACCTAATGGTTCTACAACCAATGGATTGGCTTTGAGCAAAGATGAGAAAACATTATACATAGCCAACGCCGATAATAATTGCCTCACTGTTTTTGATGTATCCACACCAGCTAAAAGTAAAAGCAAGGGGTTTATTCCGGTAGGATGGTATCCAACAAATGTAAAAGTGGTTGGTAAAAAAATATTTGTCTCAAATGGTAAAGGATTCACTTCAATGGCCAATCCTTACGGTCCCAATCCATTCGGTAATAAACAGGAAGTAATCTATCAGCAAGGCGATCCTAATCGCCCCAAAGAAGTGCAATATATTGCCGGTCTCTTCAAAGGCACTATGAGTGTCATTGATGAACCTACAGAACAGCAACTAAGTGTGTACTCTCAGGTTGTTTACAGAAATACGCCTTATAACAAACTGAAAGAGCAACTGGCATTAGGAGAAGCAGGTAATCCTATCCCAAGAAAGGTGGGAGAGCAAAGCCCTATCAAATATGTTTTCTATGTGATTAAAGAAAACAGAACATACGACCAGGTTTTAGGCGATATAAAAGAAGGAAATGGAGATCCAAGATTGGTGTTGTTTGGCGAAAAGGTTACCCCCAATCAACATGCATTGGCAAAAGAATTTGTATTGCTCGATAATTTTTATGTTGATGGAGAAGTAAGTGCTGATGGGCATAACTGGAGTACCGGCGCCTATGCAACAGATTTCCTGGAAAAGAACTGGGTAAACAGTTATGGAGGAAGAGGCGGTGGATATGATGCAGAGGGCAACCGAGCAGTAGCCAATAACAAAGGCGGTTTTATCTGGGATCATTGTAAAAAAGCCGGAGTGAGTTACAGAACCTATGGCGAGTTTGCTGATAATTATAAACCCAATATTCCTGTTTTAAAAGATCATCTCTGCCCTTATTTCACAGGCTATGATAATAAGGTTCAGGATACTACCCGTTTCTATCAATGGCAGCGTGAATTTGATTCTTTGTTAGCTGTTAATGCAGTGCCAAGGTTTAATAGTGTTCGTTTTGTAAATGATCATACAGAAGGGTTGCGTAAAGGAAGACCTACCCCTTATGCGCATGTTGCTGATAATGACCTGGCTGTGGGACTCTTCGTGGAGTATTTAAGCAAAAGCCCTATCTGGAAAGAAACGGCCATATTTATACTGGAAGATGATGCACAAAATGGTGCCGACCATGTGGATGCACATAGAAGTCCTGCCTACCTCGCAGGCGGTTTTGTAAAACGTGGTTTTGTAGATCATACCATGTACTCTACTTCTTCTATGCTACGCACTATCGAACTGATTTTAGGAATACCTCCTATGAGCCAGTACGATGCTGCTGCACAACCCATGTGGCGAAGCTTCACCAATACAACGAATCTTACTCCTTTTACTGTGCGTTCAGCTAATATTGATTTGCGTGACAGGAATACAGCAATGAATGAATGGCAACGCCGTTCAGAAAAATTCAATCTGGCAAAAGAAGACGCTGTGCCTGATCTGGAATTCAATATTGTATTGTGGCATGGTTTGAAAGGAGATAATGTACCGTTTCCGGGCCCGAAGCGTGCTGCATTTTTCAAGCCAACTAAAAAAGCAGATAAGGATGATGATTAATGTTTGATCACCTTCCGGAAGTAATTACTATTTTGGCAACTATTTTTTCGTTACCTGTATCATCCCTGATGATAACGAGATAAATACCACTGGCTATTTTCCCGCCGCTGTAATTGCGGCCATCCCAAATGGCTTGTCCGCCCAATGCTCTTGTTTGAAATACCAGTCTGCCATTCATTTCGGCAATCTTAACCAGTGCATTCTCAACAAGACCCCTAATGGCAATAGTGCCGTTATATCCGGGAGGAACGGGGTTCGGAAAAACCAAAACATTACTATTCGTTTCGCCACCTTCGGTAGCTGTGCTTCTGAAACTGCAGATACCGTTGAAAGTAGCAATGAATACTTCGCCTGTTGCCGGATCAACTGCAACACGTTTTACATCGTTGCTGAGTAGCGGACTGTTTTCTTCTGTAAAACGATAAATGATTTTATCCCCGTCTGGTGAGATCAACCACAAACCATTTTTGGTGCCGATCCATTTTCGGTTGGCGCCATCCACTGCCATACATTGAACGGTCTCGTCTTTGAATAATAGGCCCGCAAACCGGTCCTGCTGAACGATAGGTAAAACTGCATCGCAACCTTGAGCGCTGAACGCATCTGATGCGCACTGAATAATTCCGATGCCACGGTCTGTTCCAACCCAGATAAATCCATTTTTATCCTTCAGTAAACAGAGAACAGTATTGCCTGGCAGATTGCCATTGCCGCTACCCTGCCTGTAAAACTTCCATTGATCATCTGTGGTATTATCAACGCTGGCGCCATAATTATAGCAGAATACGCCGTTATCTTTCGGACTAACAATCCATAACTGATTGGTCTCATCAATCAAAATCTGACTTACAGCATTTTCCAGGTGAGTGAATGGAATACTGAAGGCTTTCCAGGTTCCATCTGCTTTTCTCACATGCAGGTTTTGAGCGGCACCATAATTACTTACCCATAAATTAGTATTTTGATCAAATGCAAGACCACTAACACGATAACTACCAGGGTCACCTATGGCTGCCTGTAAAGTGCTGTTGTTTTTTTTATAGATTGTAGGTTGTGACCCTTCTATAAAATTTACTAAACCGCCACCATAACTACCAGCCCAAACAGTTGCATTAGCCGGATCAATAGCAAGTGAAATAAAATCCAAAACAGAATCCAGAACAGGCGTATTATAATAGCCTTTATAACTCCATTTGTCCTGTTGAAAATCGAAAACACCATCTCTGTTATACTGATAATTCCACGCACTGTTTACACTACCTGCGGCAACATGAAGTATATTGTTTTGTATCACCATTTCTCCGTCAGCCGATCCCGGTGGGCCATTGGGAATGAACTGTTCAACATCAGACGTAAATTTTGACAAACCACCAAACTGATCAGCAACCCATAAAGCTCCATTATCCCAAATAGCCGAGCGGGGAGAAGAGATTACGCCACTTTGTGCGGTTGTCTTTTCAATAGTGCCATTTGTATTAAGTACTATTACCCTGGCATTACCAGTATTTGTCCGTTGGCAGATTAGCAGCCTGTTGTCTGAAGCAGTAGTATTTACAATTGGCCAGGAGGCATCAGTATACAAAAGATTCCATGTGTTCCCGGTTAAAATAAAAAGCGAATCATTCTTTTCTGCAATGATCTTATTGTTGGCGTATACAATATTTTTTACAATACCGGCACTTAGTCCATTCGATCCGCTAATGGTTTTCCAGTTAGCATAGTTAGAGATATCCGGTGAGTTAGATGAGATGCTTTTTACTCCTTCCTCTGTTGCAGTATAGAAATTATTTCCATCACTTGTAAACCCATTAATTTTTACCTGACCTCCGTTGTTTCCAATAAACCATGTGTCTTTAATTTCATATTTGGCAAGATTAACTACAATAATACCCAGCCCACTGCACAGGTAGGCCAATCCATCTTTACAATAAATAGAATAGACGGTTTTATTACCTGCGATCGTACTTCTTTTGATATCGCCAATGTTCTTAATAGAGCTATTCTTTAAAACATCGAGGTTACTGTTGTTATACGCTATTATTAATTGTTGCGTAGCAACATCCCATCCTATACAGGAAACACCAATATCATTCAGTCCTGTAACCTTACTATATCTTTCAATATCGCTTTTGCTATCTACAGAAAAAAGATTGGTAGTTGTAGCGCAATAGATCTGATTGCCATTTACAACCTGTATAGTATGCTGGTAATTTAAATGCTCGCGCCATTGGCCGATAGGAGGAATGGGATTTTGGGCAATAAGTGTATAACCTGAACTAAGATAGCAGGTGATGAAAACAAAACTGAATAGCGTTCTTTGAATTGATTTCTTTTGTATGATAGATAAGCTCATCATTGATTGCTTCAAACAAGGGTTGACAGGTTAGTGTGAAGCATATCTGCTGATATATACACTAATCAATCGGTAGATGATCATATATTCACAATGCTGTTTTTGATGGCAAAAATAGCAAGCCCAACCCGCGTTTTAACATCCAGTTTTTTAAAAAGATTATCGCGGTAGGTATCGATGGTTCTCGGACTAAGGCACATTTCGTCTGCAATTTCTTTATAGGTTTTTTCTGTGCAGATCCATTTCAGAAAAGTAGTTTCATTTTCACTCAGGTTATTAAGTACCAGTGCATCACCTTCAAAAACTTCTTCATGGTTAATGTAGTGCATGAGTTTATTGCTAACCAGGTCGTTAATGAAATAGCCACTGTCGCGGATATTGTCCAAAGCGTCTTTAAATACTTTTGGTTTACTGTCTTTAAGAATATACCCTCTTGCCCCGTTTTTCAGCATGCGTATGATGGCAGTATCATTTTCAAGCATACTTAGAACAAGAACTTTGGTCTGGGGCAAATTTGCTTTGATCCAGATGGAGGTTTCGTAACCATCCATAACAGGCATGGTAATATCTAACAACACAATATCAGGTGGCGTTTTCCCTTTTACTTTTTCAATAAACTGTTTGCCATTATTGGCTTCCATAACAACCTTGAATCCTTCGAATGAGTTAATAATGGAGGCAAGTCCGGTTCGGAGTAATTCATGGTCGTCAACTAATGCAACAGAGGTCATATCAGGGATGATTTTGGGTTGATATTCAAAGTTATGGTAGTTCCGTTACCTGGCTCACTTTTTACATCCACACTTGCATCAATTGTTTTGGCACGGTTGATAATGTTCTGTAGCCCAATGCCGGATCTTTCCTGCTGCAGCAGGCGGGTGTCAAACCCAACGCCATTATCGCTGATTCGGATGATGGTCGTATCCTGTTCATTTTTAATCTCTACATCAATTGTACTTGCAGAAGCATGTTTGATAATATTATTAATAATTTCCTGGATCATCCGGTAAAGAATGATATCGGTACTGGGATCCAATATGTGAAAATTATCGGATGCCAGGAAGGATGTCTGATACTGCCCGGTTTTCTCAATGGAAATCAGCAACTGGCGGATCGACTCTACAATTCCAATATCGTAAATACGGTTTTTTTGGAGATTGTGGCTCAGATCCCGAAGGTCTTTAATTGCCTTGCCTAAGAGCTCATCTGTCTGGTTCAGTTTTTCTTCAGAAACAACCGTGTCAAAAGTATTAAGATTAAGGCGCACAAGGCTTAATATCTGCCCGATATTGTCATGAATTTCCTGGCTGATATATGAAAAAGCCTGTTCCTGAATTTCAAGCTGTGTTTTCAGCAATGTTCGTTCAAAGCGGTTTTTCATCTCCTCCTTTTCCTCCCTGTTTTTCCGCTGACGGCGCAGAAAGACAAATACAATCAACAATAGAAAACTACCAAGAAGCACAAAAAAAACCGATGCTACAACGATGGTAATGAGGATATCTTCTTGTTGTCGGGGCATAGAAAAAATGAAATAATAAAAGAGGTATATAAAATTACATTTAGGCTGTTATTTATAATTCCATAAATACGCACTCCTTCTATTTTCATGTCGTTGGTTGTAAGATAGTCAAATAACGCATTAATTATAACAGAGCCTAAATAGTAAATTAAAAGTCCACTTGATATCCAAAAAAAAGGTTGTTTTGATAGTTGCTCGTCAATTCTTTCAGGGAGAACAGACTCGTAAAAGAAACAACAACAAAAAACTACAATAAAAAACGAGCCAAGTAAAAAAGTGTATGTATGAAATGTTTTGTTTAATCCTTGGAGAAAGGTCAAATTCGCAATAACAAGAAGTGTAAAAACCGGTATAAATAGTACAACAATTTTTTTGAAATACGCCTTTCGGAATTGACTATAAAATACTAAGGAATAGAATATAAACTCAATAGTTGTGAAGATGTTGTAAATGGCATACCTATAAATAGAGAACCAATCAGTAAATAACCAGCCGCTTCCAGTTATCTCTATGACTACGGTTAAAAAAAGAAAAGGAATAAAGTACAAAAGCAAATTATTCCTTTTCTTATAATATAAAGATGTAGAAGTTAAGAAACTTAGTATTTCAAAATACAAGTAAAATTTCATTATCTATTAAGGTACCAGACCACCATGGTTCAAAAACTCATCAACAACATCAGTAACAATGCCATCGTTTCTACGACCTGTTGTAGGAGCAGGAATTTTATCGCCTGTAAAAAATACAGTTAAACGTCCATTGTCTTTACTATTTACAGCCGGGGCACCTTTGCCGTATACACCAAAATTTACATAAATTTTGGTTGATCCATATTTACTTTGAAGGTTGGCAATGAATTTACTGAGTGTAGCTGCGTCGAAAACTACATATTGAGCCTGGTTATCTTCATTATATTTTTTTGCGTAGTTATAAGCTAAAGCTCCGGCATAGGAAGGAGTTACTCCCTGTCCTTCGGTGCCGGCTACGCCAACAACTACATTTTCTGAAGAAGCAGCGGCGGTCTCCTTCGAAACTGCACCTTGATCTTTTTGGCAGGCGGCAAGGAAAACCATTGCCATTATAGCCGACAGTATGATGCTACTGGTTGAGAAAATCTTTTTCATAACATTTTTTTTAACATTAAGCAGTTCGCTATTGAATTTCAAGCGACTATATAAGGATTGCAAGTTAACAATTCCCTTTTTTTCTGAAAAACTAATTTTTGGACATTAAATCAAAAAATAGTCAATTAACTAATAATCAATAACTTAGATATTTCCTGTTGATAAAAAAACGGTGTTTTTACGTAGACTGAACGGTGTTTTCACCGTTTTTGATGCAAAGTTCATTGGTTTTGTTATGACTGGTGAAATTGAGCCAGCGTGTCTGATAGGCGTTTATTGAATAGAATCCTTTTCGCCAGATCCTGAATTATTTCTTAGCAGATAAAGAAATATATTGACTTATATATTTTCGGTTTACCCCCCAGATTAAAAGCAAAACAGCCAGTGCGGTAATAAGAATATTAAGTGATGGATAAGAGCTAACGAAAATGTGTTGGCGGAAAAGAATTTGATGTGTGCCCAATTGCAAAACCGTTATGATAATGATCGATACAGCAATAATTAAAATATTAACGGGGAAAAATTGCTGCATTAAAAATTTACGTAGCTGTTTGGGAGAGGCCCCCAGCGTAATCAATAAAATAATCTCTTCTTTACAGGAAGCTATGGTTAACTGAATGAACAGGGAGAAAATTAATAAAGCAAATATCAACATGATAATGCCCGTAATACCTGAAATGGTCACAACCATATCTACCACTTGCCTGTACCTGCTGAAACGTGTTTTATCTGCATCAGTACCCAGCCCTTTCTCTTTCAGGTATTGAACCAACTCGGGATTTCCTGGATCTTTGGTTCTGATGATTACACGAGATGGTTTTGTATCATGGTTTTTTCCGAAATGACTATTGCCCCAATTCATGAATTCCTCGGGTACGAGTAACGAGGATATCCGATCGCTGAACCCTACAACGTGTGCATTAAAACTTATTATCCCATTTGGGCCATATACATTGATTTTGAAAACAATCATCTTTACAACCTGCTGTGTTAGTTGCGGAAGATTTTGCGAAAAAGAGAACTGGAAATTGTAAAAATCAAGGAACATGTTTGGTACAATGATCGGTACAAGTTGTGTGCTGGGATCCCATTTCCAGTCTTTGCCTGCAACATCAATAAAATCGCCGGGTACGCTTTCAAATGCGATGTCTGTATAAAAAGGGAAGCGTTCACTGTTACTTTGAATAGATGCTTTGAAACGGCTTGGACTTAATAATCCTATCGATTCTACAAATGGCTGTTTTTTCAGATCAGTTATCTCACTGTCTGATAATGCAGTTGCACCTATATTTTTATCGTTCAATATTTTATTCAAAACTAAAAAATTGGCGATACTGTCCTGGTTCGTTTTGCTGTGTAATAAATCGTTATAGTTGGACTGTATCTGAACCGAAGCCAAAATCAATAACATAGCTACCGATAAACCTACTATCGCCAACGCAAAACGGCTGCGGCCGGCACCAGTCCGGATAAGCTTTTTCAATAACAGATGCAATCCATCCATTTGGTTAGGTTATCCTGTTTATAGTGTTAATTGTCTTGTATACTTAAAATGATCATCGTCATCAAGATCTGTTATGATCATTCCTGCACTTCTTTTTCTGCATTCCGCTTCTATAAGTCTGGCCGCTTTATAAGTGTTGTCTGCATCTAAATGACTGAATGGTTCATCCATGATCAACCATGTAAAAGGCTGTACCAGTGCGCGGATAATAGCGATGCGCTGTTGTTCCCCATAGCTGCAAAGGCTTGCTTTTTGCTCTAATATATGACTCACCCCAAGCGCCTGTGCCATAGTATCAATAACAATTGCATTATAATAAGGAACCTGTAATACTCTTTTGAGTTCGATATTTTCCCGTGCTGTAAGATTTGGGAATAGCCGGAGATCCTGAAAGATGATACTAAACTGCTGCTGCCGTATTTCAGATAATGCATCTTCTTTCAATCCACTTAATTCAGTATTGTTGATGCGAACGGATCCTTCATAATCATGTCTGAGCTTATAAAGAATATGTACCAGCGTTGTTTTACCGGTTCCACTGGGTGCTTTGATTTTTATGAATTCGCCTTGCTTTAGAAGAACGGAGTTATTCCAGATTTCAGAAGCTCTTTGTAAGAACCTGTCTTTGAGCGGTGTGGGAACTATATGATCAAATTCGATCGTCATATATCTGATAATATTTCCGAAAATACAATGATTCTGAATGAGAAAGTCCTGCTTCATAGTGAGGAAACAGGACTTTCTTAAAATCTGTGGTATTAATTCTAATTGGTCCGGATGATAGCCGGAATGCCTGCGGGGAACATTTTGTCTTCCATTTCTCTTTCTTTCTTTGCCTGTACACGCATGTCTACAGCAATATCAGTAAGCAAACTTGTTAAGATAACCAGACTATTCTGTTTCTCATTCTGCATTCTTAATTCAAACCGGGTCTTAATATTTTTACCATCAAAATTATCAGATGTTGCAATCACGTCTTTAAAAGTTGCTTTCGCATTTTTGATAGAGTGATAAAAACTGCTGGTGGAATCTTTGCCTACACCATTCAATGTGCCGGCAATATCTACATAAAAAACTGATGCTTTCCCTTTGAATCTGTCAAGCGCTTCTTTGTTGATAACGGATTTGCTTGTTTTGGCCATGTATTGCGTATAAGTAACAGAATCGCTTGCTACCACCAGGTTCTGTTCATCTGCTGCAATATATAATCCCATAAAAGATAAGAGATTGCCAGCTTTATAAGTTTTACCCTGTTTCTGTAAAAAACCTTTCTCTACTGCTTTGTCCATGATCTTTATAAAAGCTGCTTTGTCGCCAACAGGTGCAGTCAGTATCATTTTTACCGAAGGCTTTTTCTTCATCATATTTTTTTCATCGGTCTTAAATTCAGGGTCTCTTGGACCAAGATCAAAATCTGATATTACTAAAGCTATATCTCCTTTTAATGATTTGTAAAGATCCTGACTGGTAAAACCGCTTTTTTCCAGAAAGTTATTTGCCAGACCTTCTACTTCCAGTTGTTTTAGCAGGCCACCAATTATTTCCGGATTAAATGCTGCCAGCATAATGGCATTGATATTCTGTGAGGGATAATTCTCGATCAATGAAAGGTTCACTGTTGGTCCTGCATATTGTTTCAGTACACTTCCCAGCAACTCGTTGGTGTAGCTGGTTGATTTTGCAACAACTTTCCCGTCGTCAAAACTAAGTGTGGCGGCCATGTAATTGTCTTTCAGCAATTCTTCCAGTTTGGGTATTTGGAATGGCATCATACTAAGACCAGCTAATGAACTGTTGGTGCTGGTAAATACATAACCATCTGCCTTTTCTTTAAACATGTTGGTGAAGATCTTAACATCAGCCAGCGATTCATTTACTTTTTGGGTAAAGTAATGAGTAACCTCGCTCTTCATTTCTGCTTCTGTATTGGCGGGAGCAGGCCTTTTGAATGTCATGGTAGTTGTGTCGAAAACCGCTTTTAGAGGATGGGTATACATAGTTGCTATCACTTGCTGATCGTTCCATGCAAGCATTGAACCGGATCCCGTAACGAGGTAGCTGTAGTCTTTTTCTTTTTTGATCTCTTTACCTTTCAGGTCTTCCTGCGATTTTAAATAGGTCTCCAGTTTAGCGGGATCTTTTAAACTTCCCATCAGGCTGAAAGTATTTGAGATGCTGTTATCTGTATTTGTTTTCTGAAGTGCGAAAACAAATACCTTACTGTCCCAGTCAATACCGGCATTATCTTTCAATTCATAGAACTTAGCCTTGTCTTTAGTATCAATGGAGTCATTTTTAAAAACACGCTTCATTAACGTATCAATACTGATGCCGCCTTTTAGTAGTTTGTCTTCCATCAACTTCAGGTCGAGCGATAACACAAAACCTGCTTCTTTTGGAATGTATTTGGCTTCTTTGGGAATTTTGCTTTTGCAGGATGATAATGAAACTGCAACTAACAATATCAGCAAAGAAGAATGTAATAGCTGCTTCATAAAATTGCTTTGATTTTTATAAAGTATAAAGGTAGACTTTGCTTTTAATATGTGGTGTTAATGAGCTTTTACCGCATTAGAGCCTGATAAATGGCCTCCTGGATATTAGGACGTACGTTTAACTGGCTTAATTTGTTGTTATTACGGGTGGGCGTTACCCTGTTTGACAGGAAAATGTATACCAGGTTGTATTTGGGGTCTACCCAAACACAGGTTCCTGTAAAGCCGGTATGACCAAAAGTTTCCGGTGACACGCTTTTAGATGGGTATGGCTCTTTCCGGGTGGCATTGTCTTTTTCAGGTTTATCAAATCCCAGGCCCCGGCGGCTTACGTTGCTATTGTAGGCTGTGAATTGATCGATGGTTTCTTTTTTCAGAAGGCGTACCCCGTTTAATTCGCCACCATTCAGGAGCATCTGGTATAACTGGGCCAGGTCGTAAGCGTTGCTGAATAAACCCGCATGGCCTGCCACGCCGCCAAACATAGCTGCACCCTCATCATGCACATCGCCGCGGATGAGTTGTTGACGAAAATGTTTTTCTTCTTCAGTAGGCACGATCATATCAAGCGGCATCAGTTCGCGTGGCCTGAATGTGGTGGTGGTCATCCGGAGTGGGATGTAAAAGGTTTCTCTTGCGTATTCATTTAATGGGTTGCCACTAACGGCTTCTACAATCTTTCCGAGGAAAATAAAATCATTGTCACTGTATATATAATGATCCGGTGCAGTGAGTTTGCTTTGAAGAATACGGTTGTATAAAGTATCCTGCCAGTCGTTACGCACATACAAATCTTCTGCAGCGCGGAATTGATGTTGTGCATCTTTTACAGTTGAAAAATATTCGGGCAATGGGTTACCTGTATCCGTATCAATTACTTCACGGTAAAAAGGAATAAATGGATTAAGGCCAGCCTGGTGCAAAAGAATATCAACCAGTTTAAGCGGTGCTTTATCGGAGCCTTTTACCCATGGCAGGTAATCACCTATAGTTTTATTAAGATCAATCTTCCCTTCTTCATACAATTTCATAATAGAAACTGTTGTGGCCGAGACTTTGGTAACAGAAGCAAGGTCATAAGCCATATCAATAGTAACAGGCTCTTTTTTATCGAAGTTGGTGTAGCCAAATGCTTTGTTGTAAGCAATTTTGCCATTCTTTGCTACCAATACCACACAGCCCGGTGCAGCACCTTTTGCAATAGCATCATTGGCAATAGTTTCAATCTTATTCAGTGCGCCTGAGTTGAGGCCAATTGACTCGGGTATACTTACGGGGAAATAACTGTTATACACTATGCCATCACCATATTTTAGGTTTTCGGCAACGGTTACAGGTAGTTTTCCTTTTGCCTGAAGTTTGCCCTGTAATAATTCAAATGCGGCCTGCTGGGTTACTTCATCATCTTCATAACAGGCAATAAGATTAGGCGCATCAGCAATGTTCTTAATGGCATATGGATTACCAAAGACCATAGTAATGGTTTGTTGTTGCTGTATGCCATTCAGCAGATAAAGTGAAGGGTTACTTAAGCCAAAATTATTGGCAGGCCTGCGACTGAAATTGTGAAGCCCTACAACCACCACATCATAATTTTTTTGTTTGATGGTGTTAATGAGCTGTAATGCAGAAGCACTGTCGCTTTTATCGGTTATAATAATATTGGTCTTATCATCCATCAACTGCTTGCCAATTTCTTTTTTACTGCCAAACAGGTAAATATCTGCATTGTAATTATTGCGAAACCTGGATGCAATAGTATTTTCGGCAGGCGCTCCAATGGAGAGGTAAGCTACTTTTTTGCCCGGGGCAATTGGATAAACAGCGTCATTCTGTTTGCGTAATAATGTTAGTGCGCTGGCGCAGAGTAATGTTTTGATACGAAGCGTTTGGGCATTCAGATCGTTTACCAGGCCTTCAGTTTCAATTGGTGTTATATTGTTCAGACCTAAATGATATTTTACCAGCAGTACTTTTTTTACCCTTGCATTAATATCATCCCAGTTGAGCCTTCCATCTTTAATTGCTTTTCTTATTTGGGCAATGCTTCCGGGAATATCTCCTGGTAAACAAAGCAGGTCATTGCCGGCAATGAGTGATTGTACAGACGCTTCTCCTTTTGGAAAAAACTTGGCAACTCCCTGCATCTCCAGTGCATCGGTAAATGAAATGCCCTGGTAGCCCAGTTCATTTTTCAAAAGCTCTGTTACATTTTTATAAGATAGTGAACTTGGTAAATTAGCAGTAGTATCGATAGAAGGAATAGAAAGATGACCTATCATGATGCTGCCAACGCCCGCTTTAATCATTGCACGGAACGGATAAAGCTCAAGATCATCAAGCTGTGCACGGGTTTTGGTAATGATGGGAAGATCTTTGTGCGAGTCAACAGCCACATCTCCATGGCCCGGAAAATGTTTGGCAGAAGCAAGCACGCCCACATCCTGCATGCCTTTCATATATTCCACGCCATAGAGCGCCACTTTGTATTTGTCTTCACCAAAACTTCTGTCGTTGATCACTGGGTTCATGGGGTTATTGTTCACATCCACATCGGGCGCAAAATTTACCTGCACGCCAACGCGTTTGCATTGTTCGCCTACGGCTTTGCCAAACTCATAAATCAGTTTTGCGTCCGGGGTGGCGCCCATCATTAATTGGCGGGGGTAATTGATCACACTATCCAACCGCATACCCAAACCCCATTCTCCGTCAATAGAGATCATTAGTGGCGTTTTGGCAATAGATTGGTATGTGTTTGTAAGCATTGCCTGCCTTACCGGTCCGCCCTGGAAAAAACACAAACCGCCAACATTATATTTTTTGATAAGATCAGTAACTTCTGCCACATGTTCGGGCCCAAGATTACTGTGGGCACGGATGATCATCAATTGGGCAATGCGTTGATCTTTACTCAGTTTCCTGAATTTTTTATTTACCCATTTTTCTGCAGCAGGTGTTTTGTCATAAAAATTCTGTGCATACAAAGAGGCATTAAATAAAACGGGTAACAAGCCTGCGAGGGCCAGGTATATTATTTTTTTCATACTAAAATCTTGAGGATGCACAAGTTAGTAATTATCGCTTATCGGGAAACAGAGTTTGACAGGTGGTAGAGGCAACAAAAAAGCCGGCGCATACGGTGCGCCGGCTTTCTATTTAGTCAGAGATATTTTATGGCTGTTCTTCTACGTCTTCTTCAGTTTCTTCAGTCAATACAGGATCAATATCATTCGCTTTCAGGATGCCGAACCATTTAACCATTTTTTTCATATCGCTGCTGTACACACGGGCAAAGTCCATGTCGGGGTATACTTTCTGAAAATAGGCTTTTACTGCTGCGGCATCTTTGTCGGATGGTAATGCCTCCTTGCTTTTGCCCATAGCCTGAAAAACTTCAACCAGGTTCACATTCTCGCGAATGGTATAAACCTCTATACTTTCCAGGTGTGAAAAGTTATGTACGCGGCTGCTTACAAATTTGGTTGTTTTATCGTCTAGCGATTTTACGATGGCTCCATCTGTTTTGCTGCCTACCAGCTCAAACAAACCGTTTAAGCCTGAGATTGATATTAATTTACTGTATTCCATGTTTTTTATTATTAGGAGGTGCAAAGTAAGGGGAAAATGAAGAAATCTATCTGCAATGGGCTTGCTAAGCCATAATTTATCGTCATTCTAACAGGTTTTTGACCGGAAAACAAGCTAAAATCAATGTTGCGCACGCATTTATCCTTCCATTTCTTTTAGTGCAGCGTCTAATCGCGCAGCAAGTGTATCATAATCCGTATAACCACGTGCCAGCAAAGTAAAACGTGTTTCTGAATTTTGCAGCAGTACACATGGATAACCCGTTACCTGCAATTGCTTGCACAATTGAAACTCATAATAAGCCTGTTCTTTGTATTCTTCGCTTTTGAGCTTGCTGTAAAATGTTTCAGGTTGTATACTGTATTTCTCTAATAAATGGCGATAAGCCTCATCATCAGTAAGGTCGCGGCCTTCATAGTGCAGTGCATATTGCAGATCGGCAGCAAATGCTACCTGCCTGTCGGGATAAAATTCTTTAAAAATACACATAGCAATAGCCGGTTTTTCTGAATGCGGGAACCAATCACTCAGATCCGGGTTATTGATATGCCAGAGATAATCGGCGCCAAACTTAATGCCGGTATATTCCTCTACAGTTGGGTAAGCTTTTTGTATATATCCAGCCGTAGCAGCAATGGGCACCGGCTTGTCGGCAATGATCATCCCTCCTGACAGCACTTCTATTTGTAAATCAGGATAATCCTCTGCAATTTTTTTCATTACCGGACTAAACCCGTAGCACCAGCCGCAATAAGCATCGTAGCAATAAAAAAGAATAGGTTTCATACGGTAAAGTTAAAAGTTAAGAGCGAAGTGCCCGGGGTAATAACAGATGATTCTTTTATATCTTTGTTTCCTGAGTTGATTTTTAACTACAAACCATAAACCACAAACTCCAAACTTAAATCTATGCCCGGTTACGAATTATTTGGCGCTGAAGAAAGAAAAGAAGTAAATGATGTGCTTGAAACAGGCATTATGATGCGGTATGGTTTTGATGGCCCGCGCAGAGGTGTATGGAAAGCCAAAGAACTTGAAAAAGCGATTACAGAAATATTTGGTTGCGAATATGCACAGCTTGTATCAAGCGGCACAGCAGCATTAACTACTGCCCTGACATCGTTGAATATTGGTGCCGGTGATGAAGTGATCATGCCCACTTTTACTTTTGTTGCCAGTTTTGAAGCGGTTCTGAGTGTGGGAGCTATTCCGGTATTAGTGGATATTGACGAAACCCTCACATTAAACCCAAAAGCTGTACGCGCTGCCATTACGCCTAAAACAAAATGTATCATGCCAGTGCATATGTGCGGAAGTATGGCTGATCTTGATGCTTTAAAACAGATATGTGAAGAGCATAAACTTGTTTTACTGGAAGATGCCTGCCAAAGTATTGGGGCATCTTATAAAGGCAAATCAATAGGTACAATAGGTGATGCAGGCGCTTTCTCTTTTGATTTTGTAAAAACAATTACCTGCGCGGAAGGTGGTGTGGTGATGACGAATAGTAAAGACGTTTACATCAAAGCGGATGGCTATACCGATCATGGACACGACCATGCCGGTGTTGACCGTGGTGCCGACCTGCATCCGTTTATCGGCTACAATTACCGTATCAGCGAATTGCATGCAGCAGTAGGCCTGGCGCAGATAAGAAAACTGGGTACCTTCCTCTCATTGCAAAAAAATAATAACAAAGCATTGCGTGCTTATCTTGAACAAATACCTGAGGTAAGTTTCAGGATTGTACCTGAAGGTGGTGATGATAGCTGCAGTTTCCTGAGCTGGTTTCTTCCAACTGAAGAGATCACCAAAGCGGTTGTTGCAGAACTGAGACAACAGAATATTCTGGCAGGCAATTTTTATTGGTTTGTAAACAACTGGCATTACATCAGTAAATGGGATCACCTGAAAAATGCCACAACGCTGAACGCCTTAGGTGAAGCGCAAAAGACTGCTTTGCTGAAACTTAAAGAAACTGCATTCCCTGCCAGTGATGCTATTATGAACCGTTGTATTTCTACTGCTATTGGTTTATTGTGGACAGAAGAACAAATCAAAGAAAAAGGAGAGAGGCTGGTTGCTGCTATCCGTAAGGTTTTGCGGGAGCAGGTATAGCGAGCGTAATGGCCAGATTCATTTTATATACAAATGCCCAAAAGAAGCGCAACGCGCTGCTACTTTCGTATTTCTTAATAGTGGCAGGTACTTTCTTTTTGATTTTTACCATCTTTACTGACGGTTATCAATTGCCGGGTATTATAGATAGTATCATTGCAATTAACCTGGTGTGGCTGGGGATAAGACGATTGCGTAAAAAGAACAGAGACTTCTTTATTGATATTAATGAAATAGCTATTGAATGGGTAGTAGATGAACGATTGGAGAATACATTTCTTGTTGAATGGAGGGATATCCGATGGATAAAGAAAGAAAATGATGGCAGTATTACTGTTTTTCAGGACAGCAGTTTCAGTAAAAATTTTTCTATGGAAAAATTTACGAAAGAAGATAAAACGGGTATACTTCAATTATTGCAGGAAACAGCTATCAAAAAGCAGGTGAGGCTAATCAATTTTTCGGACGTTGCTTCTGCGGTTGCCTGATATCTTTTCCCTTTCCTTCCAACGCATTTACATAATCAAGACTGCCTAACCGTATCCTGAAGGGTACTTTGGTTAATTTTTCTACCTGCAATTCTTTCCTGCAAAAAAAAGAGAGGTTGTTGCTATAATAATTTTCAGGCAATATTCTTAGCGGGATATTTCTCAGGCTGTCTGTATTTTTGGGGCTTGCGGGATGGTATGGCCATAACTGTTGCGCCCGCCCTGTAACGGCCGTAATTAGCAATAAATTCACAAACAAACAAATTGCTTTCACAGTTGGGTTGCTTTCATTTGTGCGTAAATTTACAGCATTAAACCAAAGCAGGGTTTACGAAGTGCGGAAGTACAATTTTTTTTGTTCGTACTTCGTACGTAAGATTTCAAACTTGTTATGTCTCTAAGTCAATCGTTACAGCAGAAATTATTACAAAAACTGTCGCCACAGCAGATTCAGTTAATGAAGCTGTTGCAGGTGCCTACTGCCAACCTGGAAGAGCGCATCAAAGAAGAACTGGAAGAGAACCCTGCACTGGAACTTGATGAGGAAGGCCACGAAGATGAGTTTGGAGATGATATACAGGACGAGTTTGATACGCCGGGCGATGATGAGGGGGATATGGACGGAAGTGAGGAAGAATATGATAATGTAGACATCAGCGAGTATGTGGTGGATGATGATGGTGAGATCGCTGATTATAAAATGAAGGATGATAACTATCCTGAAATGGATGATCAGAAAGTGATCCCTATTAAGGTAGAATCCAGTTTTCATGATCTGTTGCTGGATCAGTTGGGTATGCTGGAACTGGACGAGCGGAATTATAAAATTGCAGAACAGATTGTAGGCAGTTTGGATGATGACGGATACCTGCGCCGGGAATTATCATCTATCTCCGATGACCTTGCGTTCAGGCAGAGCCTGGTGGTGGAAGAAAAAGAGATCGAGGCATTGATACAGCAGATACAACAATTTGATCCTGCCGGGATTTGTGCCCGCGACCTGCAGGAATGTTTACTGTTGCAGTTAAAACGCAAACTGAATGAAGGTAAAAGTGTGGCACTGGCCATGCAGATACTGAGTAAATATTTTGATGAGTTTACCAAGAAGCACTACGAAAAAATTCAACGGAGCCTGAACCTTACTGATGAACAGATCAAAGAAGTGATCAACCAGATCATCAAATTAAACCCCAAGCCCGGTGGCAATATTGGCGAGGTGAATAAGGCGGAGAGTTATATCGTGCCTGATTTTTTTGTTCTCAATAATGCCGGTAAACTGGAGCTTACCCTTAATTCGAAAAATGCGCCGGATCTGCGTATCAGCGAAGAATACCGCGATTTGCTGAAGGATTATGATAAGGGCAGCAAGAAAGATAAAAGGCAAAAAGAGGCCGTGCTGTTTATCAAGCAGAAGATCGATTCGGCCAAATGGTTTATTGATATGATCAAGCAGCGGCAGGATACCCTGGTGGGCACCATGAGCGCTATTATGAGGCACCAGCAGGAATTCTTTCTTACCGGTGATGAAACCACTATGCGGCCAATGATCTTAAAAGATATTGCCGAACTTACCGGGCTGGATATATCAACCGTTAGCCGTGTTGCAAACAGTAAATTTGTGCAAACAGAATTTGGAACCTATCGCCTCAAATTCTTTTTTAGCGAATCGCTTAGTACCGATAGCGGGGAAGAAGTAAGTACAAGGGAGGTAAAGAAAATTTTGAGCGATATGATTGATGCAGAAGATAAGCGCAAACCCCTGAGCGATGAAGTACTTACCGATATGCTGCAGGAAAAAGGATATAATATTGCACGCAGAACAGTTGCCAAATACCGGGAACAGTTAAATGTGCCTGTGGCGAGACTGCGTAAGGAATTATAATTGTTTGCACCTAAGGCGCGAATAGATTACTTACTGAATAATAATTACGAATGGAATCAGCTACAATGGCTACAGGATCAAAAACACCGGTATTACTAACAATACCGGCAAAGCTTATATCGTACCTGTTTCATCCATTGTTTATTCCAACCTATGTATTCATTTTCCTCATCTTCCAGTTCCCGTATGAGTTTGCGGGGATCACAGAATACCAGTTAAAACTGCGTCTGTTTAGTATATTCTGGTTAACGGCATTCTTTCCTGCCTTTGCTGTTTTTCTTTTGTGGCGACTGAAGTTCAGCGATAGTATTTTTTTACGTACACAGAAAGAACGGATCGTTCCTTATATCATCACCATGTTCTTTTACTGGTGGATGTATTACCTGAGCCGCAATTTTACCGACCAGCCTGCGGTGCTGAAATTTTTCTACATGGGCATTTTTATGGCAACCGTTTTTGGGTTGGTGCTGAATAATTATTTTAAGATAAGTCTGCATGCAATGGGTGTAGGCGGCGCTATGGCAGCCATCATCTTATTTGCCATGCATTACCAGATGCCATTAGGGGTTTCAATAAGTGCGGCTACGCTGATTGCCGGTATTGTTTGTACTTCCCGCTTTTTAGTAAGCGATCATACCAATAAAGAAATTTACACCGGTCTTTTTGTGGGCATCGGCTGCCAGATGGCAGCTTATTATTTTGTTATGTGATCTGATCCAGGCCAACCATCAGCCTTTCTGTTCAAGCTTGCTGAAATCGGCTGGAATAAGTACAGCAATATGGCCTCATTTCTATTTTTCTTTATCTCCGATTTTCTATATCTTCATAATCGTTTTACGGCTGGTACATATATCCTATTAATAAACCATTGTGAAGAAAAAGAATTTACATCTTGTTTCTTTATTGTCCATTCTTATATCCATACAGGTGCTGCCTGTATTTGGCCAGTCTTCAGGTTGCACACCTTTTATCCGTCAAAATGATACTGTTATTTGCTCAGGCATAAGCGTTACACTTGATCTGGTAAGCCCTCCTGTTAAAGATTCTTTGTTGCCCGGCGTTTGGAAACTGTTGATCGCGGGCAGCTCTATCGATTCAAATCTTTTTAATATTAAACCATTTGGCTACGACAAAGCCAACCAATTTCTGTATTCCATTATCCATAAAAAAATTATCAGGTTTGATTTAAAAACCGGTACTGTGTCTTCCCTTACTACCAATAACTGGCCCGGTGATTATACTGAATTTACTTACGACTTTACCAATAAACGTTTGCTATGCTGGCGCGGTGGCCGCGATTCGGTATATGCCATTCCTGACGCGGGTGGCAACTGGGCTGCTATTGGCCCGGGAGCAATTGATCGGGAGTCTAATGGATCTTCTGTTTACTGGAATCCCCTTAATCAGCAGGCAGGACTTTATGGCGGATATGGCTTTAACCAGGTAAAAAGCTGGATATATGAAAATGACGGAACAGGATGGCAGCAACGGAAAAGCAATCCGGCAATTGATTCTGTTCCACCCAAAGGCGGTAATATAGTAAGTGTTAATGGTGATGGTAGCAAACTTTATTTATTCTCGGGTCAGGGAAATTATTCGGGCGATGAGTTAACAGGAACCTGTACACTGGGCAGCCCATGGGCCACAGCCGGTGGTATGTTCTGCTGGCTGAAAGATTTGTGGGAGCTTGACCTTGCAACATACCAGTTTAAAAACATCCTGCCCGTAAATAATGCATCTATTCAATACGAAGGGGCATTGGTGAATTATTACGATAAATCGCGGTTTTATTTGTTTGGCGGATTTCAGCCAACAGGTAATTATGCAACCAATCAAAACTTAGTTAATACCGATAAAACATTTTATTTCCGCCCCGGTACCGATAGTGGTTTTGTAGAGTTTAAAGGAGAAGGAACCATTCCTCCGGCCATGCCTAAAACAGCTTTAAACAATTATGCCTATTATGATCCTGTTGGTAAAAGAATGATTTGGGCGCGGTACGATGGTATATGGGCCTACTATCCCGATTCAACAACTGCCCCGCCTGTTTCTAAATCTACCGTGTGGTCTACCGGCGATACTGCAGCTTCCATTACTGTAAAACCTGCACTAACCACTCTTTACAGCGTAACCCGTACCATTGGCAGCACTGTTTGTAAAGACAGTATTACCATTACAGTTAACAATACAAAGACAACGCTTCCGTTTAATGTAAATGTGTGCGGCGATTCTACTGTATTAGATGCAGGAACAGGCTTTAATTCTTATTTATGGAATACAGGTGAAACTACCCAAACAATCCTTGTTAAACAGAATGGCACTTACTATGCAGATGTGAGCAAAGGTGTTTGTTCTGAAAGAGACACCAGCATGGTTTTATTTGCGATACCTGTTGCCGGTTTCAGTATTGGTGTACAGAAAGATTCAATCTGTGCGGGAGAATCAGATTCGCTCTTTATAATTTCTCCGCAGGTGGGTATTAATTACTCATGGGCTGTTTCGGGTAGCCCCGCCGTTGTTAATACCGGAATTAATTATCCGGTTAAAAATATTGCAAATAATATTAGCTACATCGTTACTGCAACAAGTAACCCATCAATCTGTACTTCAAAAACAAATAGTGCGGGTATCATTGTAAGAACCAAATTAACCAGACCTGTTGTGAGTACTCAAACAATCGGTTTGTATGAAATTATTTTCAAGTGGGATCCGGTACCGAATGCAATGGGCTACGTGGTAAGTCTTGATAAAGGGAATAGCTATACTGCTCCGGGTAGCGGAACGCTTGGTTTAACACAAACTATTCCGGGATTGCAACCCAATCAAAATGCTGAACTGTTGGTGAAGGCCATAGGGCCTTATGCATGCCAGACAAGTGATTCGGCTTATGCTAAAGCTACCACACTTAATCCGTTTGGAGATGGTATTTATATTCCCAATGCATTTACGCCTAATGGAGATGGTGTTAATGATATGCTTTTAGTATATGGTACTGCCATCGCATCAGTAAAATTAACCATCTATAATCAATGGGGTAAATCATTATTCATGTCAACAGATATAAAAAAGGGATGGGATGGGAATGCAGGCGGACAAAAAGTGCCTGCGGGTTTGTACACTTATGCGTTGGAAGCAATTATGCAGGATGGAATCAGAATAACGAAGGGCGGAACATTTAATTTAATAAGATAGTGCGTCTAAAATAATCTATGCGTAAACTATTTTTTATATTGATGATTGGGATGTTTGGCTCAACCCAGGTGTGGGCCCAGGTAGATCCGCATTTTACGCAGTATTATGCTTATCCATTATGGTTAAACCCGGCATTAACCGGTGTGGTGGATGGCGATTATCGTGTAACAGCTAATTACAGGAAACAATTGCCGGGCCTCTATTCGCCCATGATCTCAAAAGGTATTTCGGCAGATTTTGTAATGCCGCATCATTTGGGATTAGGTGTTACAGTGTTTAATCAAAGTTCTTCAGATGCGGGGTATGCTTATACCAGTGGATACCTGTCTCTTTCTTACCGCGTGCAGCTTTCAAAATATAAAGTGTTAAGTGCAGGATTTCAGTTTGGTTTGTTGAACAGAAAAATTGATCCCGGAAAATTACAGTTTGGCAGCCAGTTTAATCCGGCGATAGGATATGATGCCTCCATCCCATCAAATGAAGTATTTACGCATCAGTCTGCCACCTCACCCGATGGAAGTTTAGGGCTTATGTATTTTGATGGGGACCCTTCAAAATCGGTTAATCCGTTTATAGGTGTTAGCCTCTATCATCCCACAGAACCCAATAACCGTTTTCTTACAGGGGCCAATGATAACAAGGTGCCGCTGCGGTATGCAGTGCACGGAGGTGCTCGTTTTCAGTTGGGAAGAAGGGCCGAAGTAATTCCGCATCTTGTTTATTTAAGTCAGGGTGGTGCCAATGAAATAACCGGTGGCATGGTGTGCAATCTGACTATTGAAGACGGGAAAGACCTGATACTTGGTGGCACGTATCGTATAGATGATGCTGTGGCGCCAAATATCGGTTTGCGTTTTAACGGACTCACCATCGGATTCAGTTATGATATCAATATCTCACAACTAAAAACAGCTTCTTCTTCCAATGGCGGGTATGAACTGTCTATCAGTTTTACCAAACAAAAGAAGCTCCCGGAGACCAGGTTTATATGCCCAAGATTATAAAAGCAAAATACGCATCTATTGTTATTGCACTGTTTGTAACACTGTGTACGATGAGCCACGGGCATGCCCAAAGCACCAGAAAATTAGAACGCAGGGCCGATGCTGCTTTTCAGAATAAGGAATATTACAGTGCGGCAAAATTGTATGCTGCTATTTTGTATGATAGTCCGCTGGTAAGCAGAACGGAAGGCTGGGTATATCCTTTTCAGCCGTATAACCGTAAACATGCCCGGAGAATCAAACAGGCGGAGAGGAATTATATTGTATATCAGCTTGCCGAATCTTATCGCTTATACGGTCATCACAAAGAGGCATTGCCGCAATATGAGCAATACCTCTCATCACAGGATACAAGATTTTCATTAGCGCGTTTATGGTATGCCACCTGTTTGCTTGCCAATGATCAGCCGGAGAAAGCGCTTACTGCGTTTACAGCTTTTCTGCAGAAATATAAAACCAAAGATGCGTTTACACAGAAAGCAAAGTTGGGAATAGCTGATTGCAATTTTGCCATCGCCAATAAATTGTTATCACCTAAAGCAATAGTTGCAAAACTTACGCAAAGAGATATAGCAGACGGCTCTGATTTTGCGATGGAGAAGATCAGCGACAGTATTTACTGGTTCACCACCTCGCGCCATGAGATCAATAAAAGAAAAGAAACGATATACCCGGTAAGACTTTATTCCGGTAGTTTCAGAAACCATACTGTTGAAAAAATTACCGGGTTTACCGATACTGTAATGAATATGGGTACATCATCTTTATCGGCTGATGGGTTAACACTTTATTTTACAGGATGGAAAGAGGATGCAAAGTCTTCGTCCATCAACTATCACTTATTTACTGCAACACGTAATTCGGTTAATGATAAATGGGATGCGGCTGCAGCACTTCCCGATCCGGTAAATATTTCCGGTTTTAATTCCAAACAACCCTTTATTACAAAGGATAATCAATTCCTGTTCTTTGTGTCTGACCGCTCAGGAGGATTAGGCAAATACGATATATGGAAAGTGGCGATGGCGAATGGAAAACCTGCGGGACTTGCTGTTAACCTTGGTAATAAGGTAAATACGGATGCTGATGATGCAGCCCCTTTTTATGATGCTGCATCGGGCGTGTTATATTATAGTTCAGAAGGAAAAACAGGAATGGGTGGAATGGATATATATAAAATACATGGCAGCCTCAATGCTGATGAATGGCAGGACACGGCAGTTAATCTTGGATTCCCTTTTAATTCTTCTAAAGATGACCTGTATTATACAAAAGACAGCAATACTGATACCGCTTATTTAAGTTCAGACAGGATTTCCTCCTGCTGCCTGGAATTGTTTACAGCCGTGCATTTGCCAAATAAAGATACTATCCGTAAAAAAACACTTGTGGCCCTGCCTGTGAAACCTGCAGACACAGTTGTTGCAAAAACAACAGACAAACAACTGATGGATTCTATCAATACTGTTACAGTTAACAGAATGCACGTGAACTATCGTTTTGCCAGTTCAAAAATCAGGAAGGTTGATTATCTGCAGTTGAACACAGTAATACAAATGCTGCAGAACGACAACGCATTAAATATACTGGTTGCGTCTTTTACAGATTGTTTCGGATCAAAATCGGCCAATGTGCGTTTATCGAGAAAAAGATCTGAATCGGTTAGGGCTTACCTGATCCATAAAGGAATTGACCCGGCAAGGATCAATATTGATTTCTTTGGGAAGAAGCATTTTGTTATGGCCTGTTTAGAAGACACTTCTTACAACCAGGAAAAGCAAATGGCTAACAGGCGATCCGACCTGATAGTAACAACCGAAAAAAATCCTAAATGGCGGCCGTCCGGTAAAGAGCTGGATATCAGTAAAGCTGTTGCAGATTCTATCAATGAGCTGGTTTATAAAGAAGCAGCTATTGCAGGTAAAAACGGGTATGATAATGCTAAACAGGGAGCGGACAATAGCAAACTGCAAAGTGAAATAAAGAATAACAGTAAACAGAAACTACTTCAGGACAGGATCTTTGATGGAAAGAATAAGCCAGACAGCAACAATTTTAGCCGAAGTAACAATAGCGGGAAAAAAGTATCAGCGTATGCAAAATTGTTGAGTGGTAAGAACAAAGCAGACAGTAATAACAATAACCGATACCAGAATATTGATATCAAACAACCGGATGCTACCAATACCAAAGTAAAGAAAGCAGATGGAGCTGATGCTATCGGGAAAAAGAAGAAGGCTATACCTACTAATGAAGTGTTGCCTGTAAGGAAAACCAAACAGGCAGTTACAGAAGCATACAGGGGATCTGTTTCAAAAACAAGTGTAGACAGCCAGTATAAGAAAATGCAAATAACAGAACTGCTGGATCTGAGACCACGTTTGAAAAGGCCGGATATTATTGAAGAGATGACCGCAAGAACGCCAAGGAAATCATTTGAAATATATTCAGAATCTGACTCGGTAAGGGTTGATCTGTATGATAACGGCGTGTTTGATTATGATTCAGTTTCGGTGATCTATAATAAAAACCTGGTTATCTATAAACAGATCTTGCAAACTGCCAGGCCGATCAGTTTCTACGTAAAACTAAATCCCGACATCCGTAGAAATGAAATGATATTCTTTGCAGAGAACCTTGGGTTAACACCGCCCAACTCCGCATTAATGATCATTACAGATGGAGATAACAAAAGGACAGAAGTCAATGTATCAAGCGACCTGGAACATAATGCGGTTATCTACTTTATCAAGGTGAAGAAGAAATGATGAATATTGTATCATTGATGGAATATACTAATCTATAAGAAACTCCTCTGCGCTTTCTCTGCAGCTCTTGTTCTCTGCGGTGAAAGAATCATGAGAATAAAGATGCAGGCTCTAATGTAGAATTTTTTCACCGCAAAGCCGCAGAGTAGCAGAGTTTGCGCAGAGAATTGAGAATTTCAATAGCAGATTAATTAACAGGCAGGCATAACTAAGGTGTACTTTAATAATCAGAAGCGGGTACATCTTAATCTGTCTAAAGTAGAACTGCGGATCTTTAAAAAATCACGATAAACGATTGAAAGCTCCAGGCCGCCACGCCAGTTTGAAACAACTTTCAGTTTTGAAATATTGATATCATAACTAACTCCAACGCTGAAATGGTTAAATCCGATTTTCACCACAGGTATCAACGCATCGTCCCATCGCATAAAACTACCTACATACAAAATATCCGGGTCGCCGTTGTCATATTCAATAATATCAATGCCATATAAAACACCGCCTAAAAGTTGTGTGTTGCCATTCTGCACAAAATAATCTGTGAAAGCCATGATATGGCCCCTTTCTCCTGAAGGTGCATTAATGCCAATATTGAAAGCTAATTTAGGTTTAAGCAATCCGGGTGCATTGCCGGTTACAGATTTGATAACGGGATTAGTGATATGCGTTAAGCCAACAGCTACATAAAAATTGGTTTTGTTTTTTAATGAACTGCTGAAGGCAAGCCCTGCATTCAGGTCCCAGTAAGAGTAGCCCGTATTTGTGATGGGTTGTGAACTTGGATTGGAGGGATCATACGAGCCGCCGCGAAACTGATCGCCCATTTTTAATTGTGTGGCATCAAACTGACTTGATACAAACCCACCCTGAAAAGCGCCGGTGAGATAGGTATCATATTCTTCACTGAGCGATTTATGAAAACTGATAGAAGGCAGGAACTGCGTTCTTTTCAGCCTGATATCACCTGCCGCATCAACACTCATTTGTGAAGCAAGTGTGATCAGGTCGTGCTGACTGCCGATGGGTAATTTGTGTTCAATATTTAATGAGGTGGTTCGGTAAGGTACGGTAACACTTCCCCATTGATCGCGGTGTGAAGTAGATACACGAAGGTCGCCCGTAAACAAGCCTGCCAAAGCCGGGTTGCGCAAAAGTGGCTGTTCATAAAACTGGGAAAAAGTAAAATCCTGGGCATGGCATAGCTGCGTAGCTAAAACGATAGTCAGCAACAAAACTGTGTGTAAAAATCGTTTCATAAAAATTTCATTTAATTATTTTAAAATGGCCACATTTCCTTTAAAGATTGTTGGCAATCCTTTCTCGCAGATCACTTCGGATACATACACAAAAACATCGGGTGGTGCGGGTTTGCCTTTTATTCTGCCATCCCATCCGTAAGCCGGATCGCCGGGAAGGAAATTTGATTTTTCGAAAACAATTTCACCCCAGCGGTTAAATATTCTGAAGCTCTTGATCATTTTAATTCCCCTGCCCTGTACAATCAGCAGATCATTAATGCCATCACCATCCGGCGTAAAGGCATTTGGAATAAATATTTCTGTTGCAGGACAGAATGTTTTGATAGCAACCGTATCCTTACTGCTACAGCCATATATGTTAATGGCAGTGCAGTAGATAGATATATCATCCGAAATTTTAACCTGTGGTGTTGCACAGTTTCTGCACGAGAGTTCAACCGGGCTGTACCAGATCCATTTGCGTATATCCTGTACATCAGGTTTGGCGGCCAACTGGTAGATGCTTCCTACTGTGATAACAGTATCTTTCCCGATGTTGATGGGTGTTGGCTTGCCCACTACCACATTCACTTCGGCGGTATCTGTAAAACAGTTGTAGTTATCTTTTCCGATAACATGATAAGAGGTAGTGGCTAAAGGTTGGGCGATAGGTGATGAAGCATTTTTATTACTCAAACCGGTTTCAGGATACCATGTGTAGCTGGAAGCCCCTGATGCAAACAATTGTTTTGACTGGCCCACACAAAGGGTATCTCCTTTGGCGGCAATCATTTTCAATGGTTGTACTACCCGCAGATCTGTTGTTTGTATCTGGCTGCAACCGTACTCACTGTAGCCAATTACTTTGTAACGACTGTTATAAGCCGGGTTTACCCTTGTTGTAACACAGCCATCGCAGATGACTTTATTATTATCATCGGTCCAGATATAATTCATAGCCCCGCTGGCTTTCAGCTCTATAGATCCACCTTTACAAACAACCGGGCTGCTGGTAATAGAAATAGCAGGTATTGGGTGAACAGCGATTTGTTTGAAGGTAGAGTCCAAACAACGGTTTATTGTAGCAACGGTTAACTTAACTGTATAATTACCATCATTCACATATTGTACAGTAACCACAGAATCTTTTGCTCTAACACCATTGCCCAGGTTCCAGAGCATGTATGCAATGGAATCTTTTGAACTTACATCTGAAGAAACCTGCAGGAACTGGCTCTTACAAACACTGGCGATGGCATTGATATTGGCTTTCGGAAATTCATACACAATTACTTTGTATAAAGCTTCTATCGTATTGGTGCAACCGGTTATACTTTGAACAGTAAGACTCATATCCCTCAAGCCTTCGGTTGTAAATACCATACTATGATTCTTGGTGTTGATGGTATCACCCGATTTAGTGTACCATTTCCAGCTTTGTATTCCAAAGGCTGACTGACTGGTATTGATGAACTGGTAAGTTGTTTTTCCGCAATCGTTGATGCTGGAAAGATTGAATCCGGAAACAACTTTATCAACCCGGATCGTTACTGTATCTGTGGAATTGCTGCAGATACCATTTGAGATGGTCCATGCAAACCGGTAAGTACCTATGCGTAATCCGGTAACAGTTGTGTTAGGTAATGCCGGGTTGGCAAAAGAAACTGTTGAAGAACCGGAAACGAAGGTCCATTTACCGGCGCCCGACTCTGGTGTATTGGCATCCAGTGTTGTAGTATAATTTGCTTCGCACAAAACCTGGTCGGCACCTGCATTTGCTTTAGTAACCGGCTCTATAGCGGTAATGCTTATTGTATTTGAATATTGCGTTGCGCAAGCGCCATGTTTAACCAATGCACGGAATTGGGTGGTGACAGTAAGGTTGGTGTAAGAAAGCGTGTCTGACGTGCTGGTTATAATCGTCCATGAACTGCCATTGTCTGTAGAAGCTTCCCAATGCAACAGTGCACCCGTTCTGCCTGATAAGATAAGACTGCCGCTATTTTCGCCGTTACAAACGATTGCTGTACCTGAAAGTAAACCAGCTACAGTTGGTGAATCAATAGTAATGATGGCGGTATCAGAATAGGTTGCAGAACAATTGCCACTTTGTATCAACACACGATACCATGTAGTGGCAGTTAAACTGGTGTAAGTGTAAGTACTATCGGTAGTCTTGATGATTGTCCAGCTGCTTCCTTTATCTGTTGAAAATTCCCAATGCATAATGGTTCCTGTAAAACCATTCAGTAACAGGCTGCCTTTGTTGGAAGTGGCACATGCTGTATCAGATGCAGGCGATAATTTTCCCCCAACTGAAGCAGGATACACATGAACTGTAACCTCGTTCGTATAAATACTATTACAATTACCACTTTGCACCAATGCCCTGTATAAAGTAGTTGCAATAATGTTTGTATAAGTAAGTGTGGCAGATGTTTGATTGATGATAATCCAGGTTGCACCATTATCTATTGATGATTCCCAATGCCGAATGCCACCAGTGTATCCGGTAAGTGCCAGCGTGCCATTGTTAGCGGTAACGCAAACAAACGCGTCAGCGGCAAGTGTTCCGGCAACAGTAGGCGGATGAACAACAACCTGCACGGTATCTTTCGAATCGGCACAAAGCGCATTGGAGATGGTCCATACAAACTGGTAAGTTCCTGCAATCAATCCATTCACAGTTGTTGCAGGATCAACAGGATTGGTGAAGCTAACAGCAGAAGGGTTACCGGCAAGAGAAGACCATAAGCCGGTACCGGAAGTTGGTGTATTGCCGCTAAGTGCCACAGCCGTTACATTACAAAGAGATTGATCAATTCCTGCATTAGCAATGGTAACAGGTTGAACCACATTGATGGTAACATTATTAGAATAGATGGCCGGACAAACCGCATTCTGTACATAAGCCCTGTACAAAGTAGTGGCAGTAAGATTGTTATAAACAAAGTTGTTGGTGGTATTAGCGATATTGTTCCATGAACCACCATTATCAACAGAAGCTTCCCACCTGAGAATACTGCCCACAAAACCGGAGAGGGCGAGTGTGCCGTTATTGGCAGTTGCACAAACAGTAGCATCAGCGGCAAGTGTTCCGGCAACAGTAGGCGGATGAACAACAACCTGCACGGTATCTTTTGAATCGGCACAAAGCGCATTGGAGATGGTCCATACAAACTGGTAAGTTCCTGCAATCAATCCATTCACAGTTGTTGCAGGATCAACAGGATTGGTGAAACTAACAGCAGAAGGGTTGCCGGCAAGAGAAGACCATAAGCCGGTACCTGAACTTGGTGTATTGCCACTAAGAGCCACAGCCGTTACATTACAAAGAGATTGATCAGTACCTGCATTGGCAATGGTAACAGGTTGAACCACATTGATGGTAACATTATTAGAATAGATGGCCGGACAAACCGCATTCTGTACATAAGCCCTGTACAGAGTAGTGGCAGTAAGATTGTTATAAACAAAGTTGTTGGTGGTATTAGCGATATTGTTCCATGAACCACCATTGTCAACAGAAGCTTCCCACCTGAGAATACTGCCCACAAAACCGGAGAGGGCGAGTGTGCCGTTATTGGCAGTTGCACAAACAGTAGCATCAGCGGCAAGTGTTCCGGCAACAGTAGGCGGATGAACAACAACCTGCACGGTATCTTTTGAATCGGCACAAAGCGCATTGGAGATGGTCCATACAAACTGGTAAGTTCCTGCAATCAATCCATTCACAGTTGTTGCAGGATCAACAGGATTGGTGAAACTAACAGCAGAAGGGTTGCCGGCAAGAGAAGACCATAAGCCGGTACCTGAACTTGGTGTATTGCCGCTAAGAGCCACAGCCGTTACATTACAGAGAGATTGATCAGTACCTGCATTGGCAATACTTGCTTCGGGTAATACAAAAATTGTAACGATGTTGGTATACAATGCAGGACAAACACTGTTCTGAACCACCGCCCTGAATTGTGATGTAGTGCCCAGGTTGTTATAAGTGTAAGATGTTTTGTTAGCTGTATTGGGTATTACAGTCCAGGTAGCACCGTTATCAATCGAAACTTCTCCATTTACAATGCTACCCCTGAAACCAGAAATGTTTAACGTACCGGTATTGGAGGTAACACATACCGTAGCATCGGCTGCTATGCTTCCGGCAATGGTTGGTAATTGAATGGTAATACTAACCGTATCTTTCGAGTCATCACAGATGCCATTTGAAATACTCCATACAAAATTATATGTGCCATTGGTCATGCCATTAACAACAGTGGCTGGATCTGCGGCGTTGCTAAAACTGGTTGCTGTTGGGTTACCAGCAAGTGCAGACCATGTGCCAGTACCTGAAGTTGGCGTATTGCCTGCCAATGTTGTGGAGCTTGAGTTACAAAGATTCTGATCAGGTCCTGCATTGGCTGGCGTAACCAGTTGTAACACCGTAACGGTGGCGGCTATTCCGGAATATAAAGATAAACCAACACCATTTTTTACAAGTGCCCTGAAGAGTGTAGTGGTAGTAAGGTTATCATAAACCAACGTATCCTGGTTGGTGCCAACAGTTCTTGGTATAACACTCCAGGTAGCACCATAATCTATAGAAGATTCCCATTGAAGTATGTTGCCCAGATAATCACTCAGTGCAAGTGAACCATGATTGTTATTAGTACAAACAACTGCATCAGGACCGATCACGCCCGGATTGGTAGGTGGCTGAACAGTGATCTGCATGGTATCTCTTGAGATGGCACAGTAGCCATTTGAAACGGTCCATACTAATTTATAAATACCATCTGTAGGTGGTGTGCCAGGATTAAAAGCTAATCCACCCACAGTTGTTTTAGGATCCGACACGTTGATAAAGCTAAGTGCTGAAGGCCCACCCGGTATAACAGACCATGTACCGGTTCCTGATACAGGGATATTCGCATTGAGCTTATAACTGGTGATACCATTGATGACAGTAGTATCTGATCCGGCATAGGCAATTGTAACAGGTTGAAGAATATTAATGGTAACTAAATTTGAATATAAGGCCGGACAAACAGCATGCTGCACGTACGCCCTATACTTTGTTGTAGCGGAAAGATTGTTATAAGTGAAGGTATTATTGGTGTTGGCGATATTACTCCATGTGGCGCCATTATCTATGGAAGATTCCCAACGTACAATACTGCTTACATAACTGCTGAGAGATAATGTTCCGGTATTTGAAGTGGCACAGGCTGTTGCATCTGCGGCCAGCACACCGGGTACTGTTGCAGGATATACAGTTACCTGCACGGTGTCTTTTGAATCTGCGCAAAGTCCATTAGAAACTGTCCATACAAACTGGTATGTACCTGCAATTAATCCATTAACAGTTGTTCCGGGATTGTTAGGGTTAGTGAATGTTACTGCTGAAGGATTACCTGCCAGTGCTGTCCACGTGCCGGCACCTGATCCCGGCACATTACCCGCCAATGTGGTAGCCCCTACATTACAAAGGGCCTGGTCAATACCTGCATTGGCTATTGTTACAGCCTGCAAAACAGTAATGGTAACAATATTGGAATAAAGCGGAGCACAAACCCCACTCTGTACCGCTACCCTGTATTGCGTAGTTGCAGAGAGATTATTAAAAGTTAATGCACTGGTAGTATTAATGATATTGCTCCATATAGTGCCATTGTCAACAGAAGATTCCCATTTAACAATAATACCCGTATAACCACTGAGTGAAAGTGTTCCTGTATTAGAAACAGCACAAACAGTGGCACTGGTTGCAAGTGTACCCGGTACAGTTTGCGGATTAACGGTGATCCGTACAGTGTCTTTTGAATCAGCACAGAGTCCATTGGAGGTGGTCCATACAAACTGATAGACACCTGTAGTTAAGCCATTAACAGTTGATGTAGGATCATTGGCATTGGTGAAAGCAGCAACAGTAGGATTACCTGCAAGATTGGTCCATGTGCCGGTACCGGAAACAGCCGTATTGGCATTAAGCGAAGCAGAAGTAGTACTGCACAATACCTGGTCAATACCTGCATTGGCAACCGTTACAGCCTGTAAAACAGTAATGGTAACAATATTGGAATAGAGCGGAGCACAAACCCCACTCTGTACCGCTACCCTGTATTGTGTGGTTGCAGAGAGATTATTAAACGTTAATGCACTGGTGGTGTTAATGATATTGCTCCATGTAGTGCCATTGTCAACAGAAGATTCCCATTTAACAATAGTACCCGTATAACCACTGAGTGAAAGTGTTCCTGTATTAGCAACAGCACAAACAGTGGCACTGGTTGCAAGTGTACCCGGTACTGTTTGCGGATTAACGGTGATCTGTACAGTGTCTTTTGAATCAGCACAGAGTCCATTGGAGATGGTCCAAACAAACTGATAGACACCTGTAGTTAAGCCATTAACAGTTGATGTAGGATCATTGGCATTGGTGAAAGCAGCAACAGTAGGATTACCTGCAAGATTGATCCATGTGCCGGTACCGGAAACAGCCGTATTGGCATTAAGCGAAGCAGAAGTAGTACTGCACAATACCTGGTCAATACCTGCATTGGCAACCGTTACAGCCTGTAAAACAGTAATGGTAACAATATTGGAATAGAGCGGAGCACAAACCCCACTCTGTACCGCTACCCTGTATTGTGTGGTTGCAGAGAGATTATTAAAAGTTAATGCACTGGTGGTGTTAATGATATTGCTCCATGTAGTGCCATTGTCAACAGAAGATTCCCATTTAACAATAGTACCCGTATAACCACTGAGTGAAAGAGTTCCTGTATTAGCAACAGCACAAACAGTAGTACTTGATGCAAGTGTACCCGGTACAGTTTGCGGATTAACGGTGATCTGCACAGTGTCTTTTGAATCAGAACAGAGTCCATTGGAGATGGTCCAAACAAACTGATAGACACCTGTAGTTAAGCCATTAACAGTTGATGTAGGATCATTGGCATTGGTGAAAGCAGCAACAGTAGGATTACCTGCAAGATTGGTCCATGTGCCGGTACCGGAAACAGCCGTATTGGCATTAAGTGAAGCAGAAGTAGTACTGCACAATACCTGGTCAATACCTGCATTGGCTATTGTTACAGCCTGCACAACACTGATCATCGCTGTGCCGGAATAAAGAGAAGTACATGCACCGCTTTGAACCAATGCCCTGTAAACTGTTGTAGCAGTAAGATTGGTATAAGTAAGTGAGTTAGTAGTATTGCTGATGGTATTCCATGATGTGCCATTATCAATGGAAGATTCCCAATCCAGAATATTGCCCGTATTACCGCCAAGCGTAAGCGTTCCATTATTAATACCTGCACAAACGGTAGTGCTGGCAGAAACAGTGCCCGCTACTGTTTGCGGACTAACAGTAATTGTAACAGCAGTTGAATTGGCAGCACTGCAATTACCACTTTGTATCACAGCCCTGAATAAAGTGGTAGCAATCAGATTGGTGTATTGGTAAGTATTGGTTGTGTTGTTAATGATAGTTGGCCATGTGCTGCCATTGTCTGTAGATGATTCCCAGCGGATAATACTTCCAGTGTAACCAGACAGTGTTAAGGTACCACTGTTACTTGCTGTACAAACAACTGCGTCAGAAGAAAGAGTGCCGGGTATTGTTACAGGGTTTACTGTGATAACAGCAGGGTTGCTGCTGGCAGAACTACATGCGCCACTTTGTACCACCGCCCTGAATAATGTGGTAACGGTTAGATTAGCATAACTGTAAGTATTGGTTGTGTTATTGATCACAACAGGCCATGTAATGCCACCATCTGTTGATGCTTCCCAGTGAATGATGTTTCCTGTATAACCTGATAAACTAAGGGTGCCGCTATTACTGCCGGAACAAACAGTTGCATTAGCAGAAACACTTCCCCCAACAGTTTGCGGAGCATTAATGATAATAACAGTATCGCGTGATATGCCACAAACTCCGTTGGTAATTGTCCAGCTTAATTGATAAGTGCCGGTAACCAATCCGCTAATACTGCTTGAAGCGGATGAAGGCGATCCAAAAGTTGGGGTAGACGGGCCCGATACCAATGCCCAGTTACCTGTTCCTAAAACAGGACTGTTTGCGGCAAGCAAAGTAGTGGTTACATCACACAAAGCCTGGTCGGGTCCTGCAATGGCGGCAGTTGGTATCGCATAAACTATCACCTCTGTTGAATCGGTTCTGCTGCAGCCAGCAGGCGAAATAGCAGTGATACGGTAGCGCACAGTTGCATTGGCATTAGAACCATTAGTAAGAACATCATTGATCTTATTGGTGGCAGATGGGGTTGCGCTTGCAGAATTGCCGGTTGCTGCTCCGGAACTAATAACAGAACTCCATGTATAGGTTGAACCTGTTATTGAACTGTTAAACAGGATATCGGTACTGCTGCCTGTACAAATACCGGCAGCATTATTGGTAACGCCTACCGCTGGCTTAGGATTAGCAGTTACTGTAAAAGTAAAAGGCGTACCTGTACAGGTTTTATTAGATGGCGTAAAAGCATAAGGCGTGATGGTATAAGTTACAATAGCATTGGTTGTATTAGACAGGTTAACCAATGAGTCAATAATATTTCCTGTACCATTAGTGGTATTACCGGTTAATGTGCCGGCGGTTACGGCAGAGATCCATGAATAAGTACTTCCGGGAATGGCAGAACTTGGTGTAAAATTGATTGCCTGGTTTGAACAGATCACCTGTGTGGCATTGGTGCCGGTATTGTCAGGATAGATCCGCAATATCATTGAATCAATACTGGTACTCGTTCCGCAATTACCGGTAGAATTAAGTGTTGAAGCGCCGGATAAAAAAATAGTGACCATTCCGGCAGCCTTATCAGCAGCGCTTGGGGTATAAGTTGTATTAAGTGTGTTAGGACTTGAAAAAACACCTGACCCCGATGTTGTCCAGCTAAATGTATTGGTTACCGGAGAAGCTTTTCCTGTAAGGGCAATTGGTCCGGTGGTAAAACAAACAGTAGTATCATGCGATTCCTGAATGGTATCGGCGGCAACTGTGTTTTTATAAATCATTTGTGTATCGCTGCACGTTATCCCGTTGGTGGTGAATTGTATAGCCGCCTGAAAAGTTGAACCGGTAAGCAATTGAAGGCTTGGATACTGAGAACTGCTGTTAGAGGCACCCTGGTACGAAAATGAGCCACCGGTTATAGACCATGCATATGTATTACCTGCATTGCTGTTGCTGTAACTAACGCCATAATACAGATCAGTTGAAGTAAAATGTGTGATGCCATTATTACATTCAATCACATCAGGATGTAATGTAACAGATGCAGATGTGATAACTTTTGTAGCAGTAGCAGAACAACTGCCATTGCTAATGGTGTACGAAATAGTTGCAGACCCACCACTCACCAACGTAACAAGTCCGCCTGATGAAACAGTTGCCACTGCTGTGTTATCACTACTCCATGTACCTCCCGGAGTAGCATTGCTTAATGAAATCGTAGTTCCCGCACAGGCACCTGAATTACCTGTTATAGCTGCTACAACAGGCGTTGTTGCTACCGTAACACTGGTTGATGCAGTTGCTGTACAACCTTTGGCGTCAGTTAAAATGAGTGCATACGTTCCTGCGTTAGCAGTAGCTATATTGGCAATGGATGGATTAGCAGATGCTGATGTAAAACTGTTTGGACCTGTCCAGCTATAACTATAAGGTGTAGTGCCACCTGTTACATTGGATGTAATTGAAAATGTATTGCCAGAGCAGATAGCGCTAACACTGGTTACCGTAACAGCAGGACTCGGGTTAACTGTAAGTGTGATGGTATTGGAAGCGCTGGTACAGGTAGAGCTGGATAAACTTGCCACATCCGGTCCAACCACTACCCGGTATAAACCGCCATCACCAACAACTGCAGATGCTATAGAATAGCTGGTAGCGCTGGTGCCCGCAGTACCAATATTATTCCAGGTGGTACCCCCGTCTGTACTTTTCTGCCATTGATAAGCAGGGTTACTGAACGGACTGTTAACAAGCGAGCTGGTAATGCCTGTTGAAGTGCCGCTGCAAATGGAAGAACCCGTACTAAGTGTTATAGTTGTTGTAGGGGTACAGGCCGAAAATAAAATATCGTCAATAGCCAGATCATTGCCACATTGCGGCTTACCTCCATAAAAATCCACCATTTCAAGTATCAGGGATGTTGTACCTGATGGTAAGGCAAACTGAAACCCGTATTGTTTCCAATTAGGTGCAACAGAAGTATTTTTTGTTAACGGTAGAGTATCTGTGGTAAAAGACTGAAGAACAGTACCCGATGTATTTTTAATATTGAAAGTAACCCTTGGCCAAACATAGTCGTCATCACAGATTGGCATGGTTTTAGAAATGGTATTCGCATTCAGTAACCAGGCAGAAAAACTATAAACTGATCCGGGGCATAGGTTATCAACCTGCTGGTAAAAAAAACGCGAAGCACCTGTGCCTGCATTTACAAGAAACATATTACCATTGAGGTTGCCGGTATGGTCGCCACCTACTGCCCAATCACCACGCTGCGCATTCTGTACCAATGGCGTTACAATGTATTCGCCATCAGCAAGCGGATTTTTGTTCTGAAACTTATAATTAGTTACAAAACCAACCGGAACAGTAGTTTTGGTGGTAGAAGATTTGCTGGAATCAAAAGTTTGTTTGAAAACCGGGGCAAGGGCATTACTTGAACAAACTCCCTGTGCGGAAGATTTTATGCCAAAGCATAAACTCGCAGCCAGTAACAGATATGTATACCTGTCAATATTCATGGATATTGGGGGGCTTTCGTGGGATATTGGACATTAAAATTAACGTTTAAATAGCAGTAGAAACAGACGCCGGGAAATCTCAGTGAAAAGAACAGTCAAACACGTGTAAACAACGTGCAGTTCTGCATTTTTATCAGTTTCTTTGTAGTAAATAATCTATCAATAATTCATTGTTCATGTGGTATAAAGCAGGCAAATTCATTTTACAGTACAGATTGTCATTTCTGATCTTATTATTCGCAGCAACGGCCTTTATGGGCTGGCACGCATCAAAAGTTCAGTTGAGTTATGATTTCACAAGGGCATTACCCACCGATAATCCCAAATACCGCGAATACCAGGCCTTTCTTAAAAAATTTGGGGCAGATGGTAATACAATGGTCATCGGTATTGAATCAGACAAAGTATATACAATAGATTTTTTTAATGAGATTGGCCAACTGCACCGGCAATTGAAAAAAATTTCCGGCGTTACTGATATACTCAGCATACCCGAAGTGGTTAATCTAAAAAATGACAGCATCAACCACAAACTGGTTCCTGAAAGGATCTTTCACTATCCTTATACTTCACAACAGGCGCTGGATAGCGATCGAATAGCTTTTGAAAACCTGCCATTCTATCGGCACCTGTTATACAATTTCCCAATTTCCCAATTCCAAAATTCCAAAATTCTTCCCGCTTACCTCATGGCGGTAGGAGTTAATAAAGATACCATCAACAGCAAAAGCCGTACAAGACTGATCAACGATATATTGGCACAGGTAGCTCTGTTTGAAAAGAAAACCGCAACCAGCGTGTATACCAGCGGTCTTCCTTTTATCAGAACAACTATCGGCAACCGTATCAAAGAAGAAATGAAATGGTTTCTTGCAGGATCACTGGTATTATTGGTGGTTACACTGTTCCTGTTTTTCCGTTCGGTAAGCTCAACACTGATGAGCCTGTTTGTGGTAAGCATGGGTGTGATATGGAGTTTGGGAACCATTGTTCTCTTAGGATATAAGATCACACTCTTAACTGCGCTGATACCTCCACTGGTAGTGGTTATCGGTATTCCAAACTGTATCTACTTCTTAAATAAATACCACACCGCTTACCGCGAGATCAACGACAAAGAAAAAGCGCTGATCACCATGGTGGGCCGCATGGGTATTGTAACACTGTTCTGCAATATTGCAGCAGCTATCGGCTTTGCAGTATTCGCTTTAACGCACAGTGATCTGTTAAAAGAATTTGGTGAAGTAGCAGGTATCAACATCATGGCACTGTTTGTTATTTCGTTGATATTTATTCCACCGGTACTTAGTTACCTGCCGCCGCCACAATCAAAACATACCCGTTACCTCGACAATAAATTTTTAGAAAAAGTTTTATTGAAGATTGAAAGATGGGCTTTTCATCATTCCAAATGGGTGTATGGTTTTACGGTTGTAATTACCATACTGGCTGTTGTTGGTATTTTCCGCATAAAAAGCGAAGGATTTATTGTTGATGATCTTCCCAAAAAAGACAAAGTATACACCGACCTGAAATGGTTTGAACAGAATTTTGGTGGCGTATTGCCGCTCGAAATTGTGGTGGATACCAAAAAGAAAAATGGCCTTATCAGAAGCGTTCAGCCTATTGCTAAAATAGATGAGTTCTCTGCTTATATCGCTGCAAACCCTGCAACTGCCCGTCCGCTCTCGTTTGTAGAAGGATTAAAATTTGCCAAACAGGCTTATTTCGATGGCGATAGCCTTAGTTATGCCATACCGTACGAAGCCGATATGGCATTTATGGCGCCCTACCTGCGCAGTAAACCCGATAGTTCGGGCGCTCCTAAAACAGGTGTTGCCAGGCTGATGAACAGCTTTATGGACAGCACCAAACAAATGGCAAGGATCAGCGTAAACATGAAAGATGTGGGCAGCGCCAAACTGCCCCTGTTACTGAATGATTTTCAGAAAAAAGCAGATGAGATATTTGATACAGCAACTTATCATGTAACATTCACCGGCAGCAGCATCAGTTTTCTGGAGGGTTCCAGTTTTATTATCCGCGGGTTAAAAGAAAGTATTTTCTGGGCGTTTTTATTGATCACACTTTGCATGCTGTATCTTTTCCGTTCTTTTCGCATATTGTTATGTTCACTCATCCCTAACCTCATTCCGCTTATTGTTACGGCGGGCGTAATGGGTTGGGCCGGTATAGCATTAAAACCATCAACAGTGCTGGTGTTTAGCGTGGCGCTGGGAATAGCTATTGATGTAACCATCCGGTTCCTCATTAATTACAAACAGGAACTGCCCCATTTTAATAAACAGGTATCACTCACATTGGTGCAAACTATCCGCCACACAGGTATCAGTATCATTTATACATCATTGGTATTGATCGCAGGTTTTATCATTTTCTGCTGGAGCGATTTTGGCGGAACAAAAGCGCTGGGCTGGCTAACATCATTAACATTGATCGTAGGTACACTTACCAACCTGATCCTGTTGCCCGTACTTATTTTGAGTACCTCAAAAAAAGAAAAAAAAGGGTAAAGGAAAATTTTTCTCTATTTCAGGTATTTTTTCAGAAAGAAATTTGAATGTGTCATTTCAACACATTTAAATTTCTTTTTTCGCTTTTCAAAAGCGAAACTGCTCAGATGCAGCCCATTGTATAGAAATACTGTCTAAATTACATCTCCTAAAACTAAAACTACTGCACATGAGAAAATGTATGGCTCTACTTGCGTGCTTTGTCCTTTTGATAGGGCAATTGAATGCACAAAGTACCAGAACTGTTACCGGATCGGTAACAGACGACAAAGGTGCTCCTCTTTCAGGGGTATCTGTAACAGCAATCGGGGCTGACCGAAAAGTTGCCGCAACAACGATCACCGATGCTTCGGGTAAATTTTCAATTAAAGTATCAGACAAAACCCGCAGCCTTCAATTCGCTTATATCGGATTGGAAGAGCAGATTGTATCCATTGCCGGAAAATCCAATGTTACTGTAAGACTCTTATCAGCCTCTGCAAATCTTTCTGAGGTGGTAGTAGTAGGGTATGGTACACAAAAGAAAAAAGAAGCAACAGGTAGTTCAACTACAGTTAGTGGTACTGCCGTTGCAGAAAAACCCGTTCAGAGTTTTGAGTCTGCCCTGGCCGGGCGTGCGGCCGGTGTACAGATCACAGTACCCAATGGGGTGTTAAATACACCTCCTGTGTTTCGCATACGTGGTACCAATTCCATTTCTTTAAGTTCTTATCCATTGGTGGTGGTTGATGGTGTGCCAACTTTTACCGGCGATTTCAGCTCAACCAACTCTGCGGGTAATGCTTTGGCCAGCATTAATCCGAACGATATTGAAAGTGTCGATATCGCCAAAGATGCTGCTGCTACTTCTATTTATGGTAGCCGTGCTGCAAATGGTGTAGTATTCATTACAACTAAAAAAGGTAAATCAGGAAAAGCCAGAGTAACCTATGATGGTTGGGTAGGATTCTCAAAAGCGTATGGACTTCCACAGGTACTGGATGCTTTTCAATACACCGATTTCAAAAACAATGCGGTGAATAATAACCCGGGCCAATTGGCTTTGTTAGGCGCCAACCCTTTTAAATTAACCACGGGTCCTGATGGCAATCCCATCAATACCAATTGGAACGATTATATCTACCGCCAGGGTTTTTCTCACAGTCATACAGTAAATGTGCAGGGCGGAAACGAGAATACAACCTATTATTTTTCTGTTGGATACACAGCACAGGAAGGTATTCTTCGCAAGAACGATTTTAACCGTAAGAATATCCTGTTCAACGTAGACAGTAAGGTAAGTAAAGCCATCACACTGGGTGCAAAGATTTCTTATTCCAATGAATTGAATCTTGCGGCAGGTACATCCGGCTCTCTCAACGGAGAGGCGTTTAATACCGGCGGACTGGGTCGTGTTGCACTTGTCAACTCTCCCAATGTTGCACCATATAAAAATGATGGAACTTATAATATTGCCTCAAATAATGTGGTGGGTTCTATGAATAATAACCTGGCCCAGGTTGGTTTTTACAACCCGGCGCAAATACTTGATCTGAACCGCTCTAACAGCGAGATCAATCACATACAATCAAATGCCTATATTCAGTATAAGCCATTAAACTGGCTCACATTAAAATCATTATACGGAGTTGATTTTATCTATGTTGACAATGATGTTTTCCAGAATCCTTATCATGGGGATGGATTTACCACTGCCGGTAATGCAAGCGCCATCTATGGAAAATATAAAACGTCTCTTTGGACCAACACTGCGCAGTTAGACTATACTTTCGGATCTAAACACAATGTAAGTTTATTGCTGGGTACAGAACAACAGCGGAGAACATCAAATGGTTTTGGTATTAACAGGCAAACCTTATCCGATCCTGCTTATACGGTGATACAGGCTGGTTTTACTATTAACAATCCAACCGGACTTACTTATGGTGAGAACTATCTGCTGTCAGGCTTTGGCAGGCTGAATTATAATTTCGACAGAAAGTACTACCTGAGTGGTAATATCCGCCAGGATGAATATTCTGCCTTAGGTCAGAAAAAAGGCGTTTTCTGGGGAGCTTCTGCAGGTTGGGAAGTGGCACAGGAAAAATTCTGGTCATCAGCTCACCTGGATAATGTTTTCAGCAGTTTTAAGCTGAGAGGTAGTTATGGTAAAGTGGGTAACCTGAATGGTATTAATGATTATAATACTTTCTCTACATTTGGTTCCGGTATCTATGGAGGCCTTGCAACATTGGCATTTAGTTCTGCCGGTAATCCTAACCTTAAATGGGAAACCAGTAAGAAACTTGATCTCGGTTTTTCACTTGGACTTTTCAAGAACAGGTTAACTGCCGAGTTTGCTTACTATAAAAATAATATTGATGAGCTGATCCTGAATGTTCAGCAATCCCCTTCAACAGGTATTGGTACAGTGCCAACCAATGTGGGATCAATGTATAATAAAGGATTTGAGTTAACCCTGAGTGGCTCTCCAATACAGGGCAAAGATTTCAGTTGGAGCAGTTCATTCAATATCACTTCCAATACCAATATGGTAACAGCGCTTGATCCAACCCTCACAGAGATCACTACCTCAACTTCAAATTTGGAAAGCGTAAACAAAAGTAAAGTAGGCTACCCATTAGGTTATCTCTTTGTGGTACGTACTGCCGGCGTAGATCCGGCTACAGGTAAACGGATATTCCTGAACTCTGCCGGTAACCCTGTTTACTACCAGTTTGTGGCACCTACAGGACAGTTTAACTATGCCAATGCAGACGGAACCAAATATGTTGGTCCCGGTGGCGCTACAAGTATCAGTCAGGGTTCCGATGGTGTGTACTACCAGAATACACAACCTAAAGTATATGGCGGATTTGATAATACATTCCATTACAAAGGATTTGACCTGAATATCCTGTTAACCTACCAGGCTGGTTTCTATGTTTATTATGGAACCTATGCAGGCTTGCGCGACCAGCGTTTCTGGAACAACTCAACCGATGTTTTAAGGGCATGGAAAAAAGCGGGTGATGTTACCGATATGCCAAAATCGGTTTACCTCGATAACGTATCAAACGGTTCTGCATCTCCTTTAGACATCAATGTATTTAAAGGCGATTTCATCAAACTGAGGAATGTTACGTTCAGCTATAATGTTCCCAAAAAACTGCTGGAGAAAGTTAAACTCAACAGCATCAGGTTCTATGTAAGTGGCCAGAACCTCGCTATCTGGACAAAATATCCAGGTCCTGATCCGGAAGTTTCTTCTAACGGTAATTCAACTACCGCACAGGGTGTTGACAGAAACACAATTGGTAATGCCCGCACCATTACAGTAGGGTTAAACGTTGGTTTCTAAAAGTGTATTTACAAAATTTTAAAAGTAAAAAAATGAAAAACAATTTAAAATATGTAATAACTCTTGGCCTTTGTACGGTATTCAGCGTTTCATGCCAAAGAGATTTATTATCACCCACACCTCAAACAGTGGTAACAGATGCTTCTGCATTTGATACACCCAGCCGTATCTTAAACCAGGTACAGTCGTTATACGGTGCATTAAAAAGCGGCCAGTTTTATGGTGGCCGTTATATTGTATACGGTGATATCAGGGGAGAAGATTTTATTAATGTAACTACCAACCTGGTTACTTCTTCTGATGTATGGAATAATAACCCCACCAACTCTGCCACTGCAGTAGTTAATTTATGGGCGCAGGCTTATTATACCATCAATATCTGTAATATTTTCCTTGATGGTATGGCTGCAAAAGGAAGTTCGGTAGTAGGTTCTGCATTGGCAGCTAACTACATTGCGGAAGCAAAACTGATCAGGGCATTGTGTTACTATTCCTTACTGCAATACTATGCCCGCCCTTATGCAGATGGTAACGGAAGCAAACCCGGTGTGCCTATGCGTTTAACAGGTATTAAAGGAGCAGGTTTTTCAGATCTGGCAAGAAGCACTGTTGCTGAAGGCTATACGCAGATCTTAAAAGATCTGAACGACGCTGAAGCGGGTCTCCCGTTAAATTACAGCACAGCTACCCTAAATACAACACGTGCGCACCGCAATACAGCCATCGCTTTAAAAACACGGGTTTATTTAAGCATGCAGCAATACGACAAAGTAATTACCGAAGCGAATAAAATTGTAAGTGCCACAGCTCCTTTTACAGCCGCTACCGGCGTTGCACATGCATTGCAGGCTAATATTGCTACGGTGTTTACAAATTACACCACTACAGAATCAATCCTTTCATTACCAATGTCGGCAACATCCGGTGATAACCCCGGTACACAGAACCAGCTTGGTTTTTATTTTTACAATAATGGTTCTGTAGGTTCTGCCGAATTCTCTATGAATGCAAGTGGCATTATTGCAAATACCAACTGGAGTAGTACCGATAAAAGGAGAGGATTTATTTATACAAACAACGCAACCGGCAAAATGTATCTGTCTAAATACGCCAGCCCTTCGCCTTATACCGATTTCCCGATCGTGATCCGTTATGCAGAGGTGTTATTAAATCTTGCCGAAGCTCAAGCGCGTGTTTCCAATACAGTAGATGCCCGGGCCGTTGCTTTATTAAGTGCCGTTCGTAACAGGTCTGATGCAGCTATTACTTACACAACAGCCAGTTTTGCTACAGCGGCCGATTTGCTTAGTGCCATCATGCTCGAAAGAAGGATTGAGTTTGTTGGAGAGGGCGTGCGCAACGGAGATTTGATGCGTTTGTTGCAAACTATCCCTGCCAAAGGCAGTGCCTCCGCAAAAGCACCAAGTGATATCGGCTATATCTGGCCTATTTCAAATACCGAATTATCATTAAATAAATTATGTACAGATAATTAATCTTCAGCTTGTTATCTATTCCGGGCACACTGGAATCGCATAAAATTGAATAGGATTTATAGTAAGAGCCAAGTCAACCGTTCATGGATGATTTGGCTCTTTTTTGGTATACACAGAGTAATGATAATCACCGCTTATAACTTTTGTTTACTGCGTATAACCATGTATTTGATAAAAGTTGCAGCATTAAACAACATTAATATGTCTTTAGGTGTTACGGTAAATATTCCGGATGTATTTTTGCGCTCCCTTATTTAAACTAAAAACTGAATTATGAGAAAATTCGTCACAATGCTATTGTTCGTGGCGTTGGCTGTTACCCAGGTAGCTGCACAAACGCGGACAATAAAAGGAAAAGTTACTGACACAAAAAGTAACCCGATCCCCAACGCTTCTGTTGTTGTAAAAGGTTCCACAACCGGTACAACTACTGATGCCAATGGAGATTTTTCATTCAATGTTCCCGCATCAGCAAAAGTGCTGGTGATCTCTTCCTTAAATTTTACAAAGCAGGAAGTAGCATTGGGTACTAAAACAAATATCAGTGTTGCACTGGTATCCACCACGCAAGACCTCCAGGAGGTTGTGGTTGTAGGTTATGGTACCAAAAAGAAATCTGATCTTACGGGTTCTGTAGCTACTTTAAAGCCTGCTGAGATTGAGAGCCGCCCGTTCTCCTCAGTAGATAAGGCTTTACAGGGTAAAGTTGCCGGTCTGCAATCTGTTGCGGCTTCCGGTCAGCCTGGTGCTGCTCAGAACATTATTATTCGTGGTATCAGTTCTATCAGCGGTAGCAGTAACCCGCTGTGGGTGATAGATGGTGTTCCTGTTAACACAGGTGATGCTTCCCGTCTGCAAACAACTGCGAACCTGTTGAGTACCTTAAACCCTAACGACATCGAGAGCATTTCTGTACTGAAAGATGCGGCTTCACAGTCTATCTATGGTAGCCGTGCTGCTAACGGTGTAATTGTGGTTACTACCAAAAAAGGTAAAGCCGGTAAAACCAAATTCCGTTTTGATACAGAAGTTGGTCAGAGCAATACTGCTTACACCAACTCCCGTTATCGCCCCCTGAATGCGAAAGAATACTTAGACATCACCCGTGAAGGTTTGGTAAATGCAGGTGCTTCACAGGCTACCATTGATGGTACGCTTGCAGCATTGGGTCTGGGTAATGGCATTGATTTTAACTGGTTAGACAATGTTACCCGCAACGGTGCTCAACAACAGTACAACTTTAGTGCGTCCGGCGGTAATGAGAAAACGCAGTTCTTCCTGTCTGGCGGTCAATTTGTTCAGGATGGTACCACTGTTAACTCTCAGTTGACACGTACCAACGGTAACGCCAGTATTGTAAACCAGGCTACCGACAAACTGAAGTTTGGTATTGACCTGAATGTGGGTGTGGTAAACCAGCGTGCTCCGCTGAACGGTGGTGCATTTGGTAACCCTGTTCTTTCTTCTTACTTCCTGCTGCCTACTTATTCGGCCTACAATGCTGATGGTTCATGGAACCTGACCAGTTCTAAACTGGGTGGCCTGCACAATACGCTTGCCCTTACCCAACTGGATAAAAGATTCCTGCGCCAGGCTGGTATTCGTGGAAGTGCTTATGCAGAATATAAGATTCTCGATAACCTGAAATTCAGATCACAGTACGGTATTGATTATAACGTACTGGAAGAAGATCAGTATAACAACCCGTTGCATGGCGATGGTGCCGCTTCTAATGGCCGTGCTTTCTCATTCTACACCCGTTACTTCAACTGGGTATGGACCAACACGCTAGACCTGCAGCAAAACATTACCCGTGGTGGTGATCTGTCTTTAAACGCCCAGATCGGGTATGAATCACAGAAGTCATCCATCTATCAAAACTCAGTGCGTGCTGATCAGTTTCCACCCACCCTTTTGCTGACTTATCCGGCATCTGGTGCAACACCAATCACTGCTGCAGCTACTATTTCTGAGTACTCATTTGCTTCTCAATTTGCTTCAGCATCGCTAAATTACAAGAACCGTTATGTAGTTTCCGGTAGCTTCCGTCGCGACGGATCTTCCAAGTTCAGTGCCACCAACAAGTTCGGTAACTTCTACTCTGTAGGTGCTACCTGGAATGTTGACCGCGAAAGATTTATGGAAGACGTGAAATTTGTTACCCAGTTGAAACTGCGCACCTCTTATGGTGTGAACGGTAGCAATACTGCTATTGGTAATTACGATGCATTGCCTGCTTATGGTTATGGTTTTAACTACAACCAATTGCCAGGTAGCGCACCTACCAACGTAGGTAACCCCAATCTCACATGGGAGTTGAACAAACCTTTCAATATTGGAGTTGATGTGAGTGTTCTGAAGAACCGCATCAGCCTGACTGCTGAATGGTATACCAGGAGATCTTCCAGCCTGCTGCTGTCTGTTCCGGTGTCAAGAACCTCTGGCTTCAATAGCATCACCAAGAATATCGGCGACATGAAGAATGAAGGTGTTGAGCTGGCCCTGAATATTGTTCCCGTTATGGCAAGAAACTTTAAATGGGAAGTAGATTTCAATTTCGCCAACAACAAAAACACAGTAATTTCTCTGCCTGACGGAAATGATATCATTAATACTGCTATTTCTAATAATTTGCTCATCAGGCAAGGTGTGGCACTGAATTCATTCTACGTGCGTGAGTGGGCAGGTGTTGATCCCGCAAATGGTGACCCGCTTTGGTATGCTGATAATACACATGGTGCTACTACCAATGCTTATCCCGGAGCAGCAGCAAGGGTATTGGCTGGCAATCCTCAACCCAAATATTTCGGGTCTTTCACCAATACCATCACTTTCAAAAACTTTACCCTGAGCGCCCAGTTGTATTATAACTACGGTAATATGGTATATGATACATGGGGTGGTTATTACTCAGGTGCAGGATTTGGAGCTACTTTTAATAAAGTTGCCCGTGTATATAACCGCTGGACAACTGCAGGTCAGGTTACCGATATGCCTAAATACGTTTATGGCGGTAACAAGAACTTCCAGAATTCATCCACATACTTCCTGCAGCAAGGCGATTATATCAGGCTGCGTGAGATTCAGGTTGGCTATAACCTGCCTAAAACAGTACTTGCAAAAGTGGGTATCTCCAGTGCTAATTTCTATGTGCGCGGAACGAATCTGTGGACATGGGTTAAAGACAAAAACCTTGCCTTCGACCCCGAGCAGGGCACTAACAGCGCTTCTAACCTGAACGTATTTATACCTAAAACTGTAACTGTAGGTTTAAGCTTGTCATTTTAATTATGTACAGTTTTAAAAAAAATATCAATATGAGACGAATAATAAAATATAAAGCGATACTGGTAATAGTGTTACTGGTATCGATGGCATCATGTAAAAAAAGTTTTGTGGAGCTGACCCCACCTACTTCTTTAACACCTTCTCAGGCACTCGCTACAGAAGCTGATCTGCAGGTTGCTCTTCGTGGGGCATATGCAGGCTTGCGTGGTGTTGGTGCTGATTACTTTGGCCGTTCACTGCCTGTATGGGGCGATATTATGGCTGATAATGTTTATCAGTCAGCGCTGAACACCAACCGTTATACTTTCTTCAACGATTATAACAATACAACTAAAGGTGCTACTGCCACTGATGCTAATGTGTTGAATTTTTGGACCTCTGCTTATAGCGTGATCCTGCGTTGTAACAACATCATCAACGCATCTGTTGCTTCAACTGCAAACGTGGATCAATATAGGGGTGAAGCTTATGCTATTCGTGCACTGAGCTATTTCCAACTGATCCGTTATTTTGCAAAACCTTATACAGAAGATCCTGCTTCTCTGGGTGTGCCTATCGTTACTACCTATGACCCTGAACTGAAACCAGCACGTAATAAAACCTCGGAGGTATATACACTGATGGTTGATGACCTGAATAAGGCCTATACCCTGATGACCAAATACGTCAACTCTTCGCAGTTCAGCAAATACGCTGCAAAAGCGCTTCAGGCAAAAATATACCTGACCATGGGTGATAAGACCAATGCAAAAACTGCTGCATTAGATGTGATCAACAACAGTGGATTCACTTCTCTTACAGCGGCTAACCACGCATCTTACTGGGCTGGTGTAACATTCAGGACAGATAAAGTAGAAACTTTGTTTGAGGTGTCTTCAGATCCAATCAGCAACCTGGGATTTGATGAGTTGGCTTACATCTACAGCCAGGCCGGTAACTACGGTGATCTGCTTTGTGCTGATGACCTGTATGCTTTGTTCAGTACAGCAGATGTGCGCAGGGCTCTGTACCCTACCGGAACAAGAGCGGGTGTACCGGCTGTATTTGTAAACAAATACCCGACTTACAATCCTGATCCAAGTGATAAAAAAGTACTTCGTTTGAGCGAGATGTACCTGATCGCTGCTGAAGCTTCTTTGCCTGCCAACGAAGCAGATGCACTGAACTATGTAAACTACGTTACCAGCAGAAGAGGAGCTAATGCTATCATTTCTACCGGTACACAACTGTTTGAAGATATCATCACCGAAAGAAGAAAAGAACTGGCTTTTGAAGGCGACCGTTTCCTGGATCTGCAGCGTTTGAAGCGCGATATCGTTCGCAGCACAAACTATCCTGCTTCTTCCAGAACTGTTCCTTACACTGTATACAGAAGACTGTTCCCGATTCCGCAGAGCGAAGTGGATGCTAATCCACAGATTAAGTCTCAGCAGAATGCCGGCTACTAATTCAGTTTAACTGAACATATAATTTGCCAATAAGGGCTGCCAAACGGTAGCCCTTATTATTTTAACAGCTTTGGTTTGTGCTACTGTTAAATCAGGATTATATTTGAGAAAGACAATATTTGTATATAATCAGATCTGTATGAAGAAATATAATTTCCTGTTGAGTCTATTGCTGCTTTGTCTGTTTACAAATACATTCTCTCAGAATGTATATTCACTGCAAGACCCTGTAAGCACAAGGAGTTTCAATCCCGAAAAATATTCCGGTATACGCGGCACACCTTTCCTGGTGGATAAATGGTACAAGGGAACAGTAACAACACCCAAAGGCGTATACCAAAACCTTGAGCTAAAATTTGATGTGTACGAAAACACCCTTTTCTTTAACAAGGATGATGAATCGTTTGAGTTGCTGGATGAGATAATTTCATTTACACTAATGCCAAAACCCGGCGATGAGGCGGGTTATCTTGTTTTCAGGAAAGGTATATCCGGAGCCGGTCTTAGCGGTCGCGAATATGTACAGGTATTGCTGGAAGGACCGGTTGGTTTGTATAAACTGCCGTTAAAACAATTGTCAGAAATGAGTGAGATCAATGCAGGAATTGTAAAAACGTTTACAAATAACAGCAAATATTATATCAGCAAAAACAAACAACTCCAGTTTATTAAATTAAGCAAGGCAGAGGTGTTGAATGCATTGAGTGATAAACAGGATAAAATTCAATCGTATATTGATGAAAAGAAATTGTCGTTCAGAAAAGAAACCGACCTGGTTGATGTTTTGAAATATTACAGTTCCTTATAAATTGCGATACAAACAGAAACAAAAAAGCGACCGGATTGGGCCGCCTTTTTAATTGTAATAGTTTGGCGATATTTTATTTTAATACTTCCGTTAATTTTTTATCCAGTAATTCTCCTCTCAGATCAGTTGCAATAATTTTACCGCTGGGGTCAACCAGTACATTAAAAGGAATGGCATCAAACTGGTAAAGCGGAACCATGCTGCTTTCCCATTGTTTCAGGTCGCTTACATGGGTCCATGTCAGTTTATCATTCTTAATAGCTTCTTCCCAGTTTTCTTTTTCTTTATCTAATGATACGCCAAGAATGGTAAAGTTTTTATCCCTGAACTTGTTGTATGCAGCTACCACATTCGGGTTCTCTTTTCTGCAGGGGCCGCACCAGCTTGCCCAGAAATCAATCAGCACATATTTGCCTTTTAAACTGCTTAGCTGGAACGGTTTTCCATTAACATCGGGCAGATTAATTTCTGGCGCCTGTTGATTGAGCAGGGCGTATTTAGGCGCTTCAGGTTTTTGCGCGGCAAGCATGCTTTTAATTTGCGCCAGACCGCTATGCTCTTTAAATTTTTCTGCTGAGGTATTTACTAATTTCAATATTTCTCCCTGACCCATTGTTCTTGATGCCAGTCCTAATGCATAATAACGGGCGGCAGGACTTGGAGACTGGTTGATAAAACTGCTAATCGTTTCGTTCATCTGTTTGATCTGCAGGTCTCTTTTTTCATGCAGCGGTAGTAAAACGCTGTCGCTTTCTTTTTGTTTCTGCAACGAATCTATCTGCATGAAGGTGAGGTATAAAGCAGAATCTTTTTTGCGGTAGTCTTCAAATAATGTGTGCAGGCTTTCACTGGCCGGAGAGCCTTCAATGGTATAAGACCTGTAATTATTTACATCTAATTTTACTTTGATGTTTTTCCCATCATTAACGATGAATACATCGGGCCCGTTCTCTATGGCAAGCCTGTAAATACCTTCTTCTTTACCCATGGCACGTAAAGTGAAGGTGCCGTTTGAGGCAAGCGTGCCCGAATCGAGTACAACAGGTTGCTGCCCACCAAAAGGCAACTCCTGTAAAATAATCCTTTTAGAAGTGGCGTGTTCAATTTTGCCGCTTACGGTAAAGGCACCGAATTTTTTTTCCTGGCAGGCTGCAAGGGCAAGGACTGTTGTAACAAAGAGAATTATTTTTTTCATAATGTTTAACGTGTTGTGTTCCTATTGAAACTATATGTACTAATGTATTTTACTTTTAAAAGTATTCAATAAGGCGGTTATGCTTTATTTCAATTCACTTTTAAAACACATAGGTGCATAGAAAAAAAAGAAACATAGATTTAAACTATATGCCCTACTTCCTGACCTATGCAACTATGTGTTTAATACAACATTACAACCTGCTGATGTTTAGTTACCCCCTCCCGCGAGGGGACTGAAACAGTGCTAATTATTTAAATGTTGTTCTAATAATTGTGTAACCATTTTAGGGTCGGCTTTGCCCTTGCTTCGTTTTTTTACATCACCCACAAATAAACCAATCAGGCCTTTCTTGCCTTTTTTATATTCGGCTACTTTATCAGGCATAGATGCTAATGCTTCAGTGATCCATGTTTCCAGTTCATTGGTATCGCTTACCTGTAGCAGGTTCATTGTTTCGGCAACGGCCAATGGAGAGCTGTTCTCCACCATCACCACCGGTAATATCTTAGAAGACGCAACAGAGAAGTTAACCTTACCGTCTTCTACTAATTTTATCAATTCTGCTAAAATGGCCGGCAAGAGTTTGAGCTCGTCAAAGCCCATAGCTTTTTCGTTCAGGTATTGGCGGATGGGGCCCAAGATCCAGTTGGCGGCAGCTTTGTATTGCTGTGTATGTTTGATTACTGATGTAAAATAATCGGCAGTCTCTTTTTCATCGCAGAGTTGTTTGGCATCATAATCGCTGAGGCCGTATTCAGATACGTATTTTGCAGTTAGCTGATTGGGTAAAGCGGGTAACGATTCACCCACGCGTTGTATAAAATCATTTGTTAAATGAAAAGGCGCCAGGTCGGGGTCGGGGAAGTAACGGTAATCGTTGGCTTCTTCTTTATCGCGTATAGCAAACGTGGTATCGTTTGAAGCATCAAAACTCCTGGTTTGTTGCTGAACACGCCCGCCACCTTCAACTAATTCAATCATCCTGTCAATTTCATACTCAATGGCTTTTTTTACGTTGCGGATAGAGTTCAGGTTCTTCACTTCCACTTTGGTACCCAGTTTTGTTTCTCCTTTTAAACGGATAGACACGTTGGCATCGCAGCGTAAACTGCCTTCTTCCATATTGCCATCACAGATGCCAATCCATCTTACTAACCTGCGAACTTCTGTTACATATTGCCAGGCTTCTTCAGCAGAAAACAGATCGGGTTCGGTAACAATCTCAACCAATGGCGTACCGGCACGGTTCAGGTCGATGCAGGTGTATTGATCATCCAGGTCGTGAATACTTTTTCCCGCATCTTCTTCCATGTGAATGCGGTTTAGTTGCACATTTCTTTCGCCTGCTGCTGTACGGATGGTTACATGGCCGCCCTTACAGATAGGGGTAGTGTGTTGCGATATCTGGTAACCCTTGGGAAGATCGGGGTAGAAATAATTCTTACGCGCAAAATAGTTATCCTTCTCAATTTCGCAGTTACAGGCAATGCCAAGACGGATCGCATACTCCACGGCCTTGCGGTTGGTCTTTGGCAGCGTACCGGGATGGCCCATGGTAATGGGACTGATATGCGTGTTGGGTGCTGCGCCAAAAGAGGTACTGTCGCCACAAAACAATTTGCTTTTGGTTGCGAGTTGCGCGTGCACCTCCAGGCCGATTACTGCTTCATATTTTTCTTTCAAAGCCATATTGCCGCAAAAATAGCTCTAATCATAGATTTTAGCGCGGTTTTCGCAGATTATAGCAGGGCAAACGCATCTATTTTTTTGAATTATTTCAGGTTTTAAAGGAGGAGGTGCAAATGAATCATAGCGCACATTGCGGTTCCCTGCGTTCATTGCGATACAGCTTTACTCTAAAAAATGGTATCAAAGTTTGATTTTTGCTCATCTGAGCTTGTAGAACAGAAAGAAACAAAGCGGTAGCGCAATGAACGCAAAGGATACGCAGAGGTCGCAGGGGATCAAATACAACGTTTAAGAGCAGTAATCAACCTGAACCACCACCAAAAATTTAGATGCGTTTGCCCTGCAGATTATAGGTGTGATTTATGGGTTGTTTACAGGGATAATATTTTTTGAAGTTCTCCGGGAGTTACGGTTAACAGGCCAACGGGGGGAAGGCGGCGGGTGAGCTCTTTCCAGTTCTTATCTTTTATAAAAATCGTTTTCAGCATGGGCAGGGCCTTATTTACCTGTTTGCCATTGGCAAGGGTAATGGCTGTCCAGTACTGCATTTCCAGGTTGGAGGGGAAGAGCTTCATGGCAGTATTATATTCATTCATGGCAAGAACCATATCATTTTTTTCAACAGCCAGGTCGCCACTGTTCATGTGCTGGTAGGCGAGGTGTACGTTGTAAAGCCTTCTTAATTCTTTTAATGGTTGTGGAGAATCATCTACCCGAAGATCAACCGATTTATTATTCCAGCTTTCTGTTGTTGTACCGGGAACTACAATAATGGCAGCAGCCTGCATTCCGCGGATATCGCCGCCGGCTTTTTGTGCCGCTTCCAAAGCAAGCAATACTCTTTCGGCAAGGGGTTTAGGATTGCTTGCATTAAAAGATCTTACCATGTATTCGCAAACACTATCACCCAGCATCATATTACTCTGCACGCTAAAATTTATTCCTTTAATATGTTTGGCCACCTGAATGCAGTTTTTGCCCGTATGTGCTGCCACATTGCCTTTGGTATCTATAATGGCTACCTGCCGAACTTCGCGACCGGCGTCGGCCTTGGTTAAACTGTCGAGCGCCTGTTGCGGGGTAAGGCCCTGTTTTAATAATGCCAATGCTTTTGGGCCGTAAGATTTATCTACAAACGATTGGGTAGCCACTGCACCCACCCCGGCTTCTGCCCAGGGTACGGCTGCGCCTACGCTGAACCAATGACTTTGAACACCAACAGCCATTTCGCCTGTTTGTTCATCGCGGGCTACAATGGAAAAAGTGTGTACAAGGGGCGACCTGGAAGAATATACCTGTGCCTGTAAGCCCAATGAAGAAAAAAGGGCAATGGTGGTGATGATCTTTTTCATGTTGTGGGATTGAGGGTTAAAGTTAATCTACAGGCGGAGTTAATTTGCTAAAGAGTGCTACTATTTAAATGTGCGTCTGAAAGGTCATTGCTGGCAGTGTTTCTCGAACAGTCATTTAATTGCTGATAGTTCTTGTTAGTGATTTTCCCTTTCTCTTTAACGAACAAAACAGCTTTAACCTGTCTGGCATTAAGCCCGAACTTTGTAAGTTGTTTTTCTGTCAATGTATTTTTGAAAAGAGTAATATTAAATCCGCCGTCTAACTCATGCATTTCAGGTTCAGGGAATTCCGCTTTTTTGCAAGTGTCAATAATTTTTATAGTGCCACGACCCCATGCGTCAATATAACCACCTTTAAAAGCAACATCAGCAATGATAGGGTTTCTTGGTCTTGAAGAATGAGAACGTTTCAATGCAGCCAGTGTCAAACCTTCAGGTAATGTTCCTTCATTCCAAATACTTATTTTGTCTTATATACACGGATTTGAATGAGTGCTCCCATATAGTTGCGATGCACCAGTGCATTCAACAACATTTCACGAAGGGAAGGTAAAGGATATTCGCCTTTTTCAATACGATGCATTCCTTCAAATCCTATTGACCGAATCAAAAATTTATGATTGAGTTGATTCAAGACAGCATTGAGTAATACAATTAAATTGCCTTCTTCCATTTCCTGAAATACAATATCTGTATCACTCTCTCCAAACCGTCCGATTTTTACATAAATGCCGGGATAAAATTTACCTGGGTCTTTGCCAAAGAAAATAATGGCTACTTTTTTCAATTGACCGTTTTCGGTTAAACGTAGTTTCTCAAATAATTCAGGAATTGTGAGCCCTTGATTATTTTCTGGAAGGCGACCGGCATTTTCAAAAGCAGTAAGAAATGTTTTTACAGTCTTTTCGTCAATATCATCAAACGTAGCTCTTTGCTCAATCATATCATCCCATGTCTTGCCCGTTGGGCGAAACGAAACCTTAGTTATTGTGTGTAGTTGCTTTTCGTCACACTAAATTAAATGTCAAAAAGTAACGATAACCACCTTGATCTATAATTACCCAAGCTAAAAGTTTATGAGTTTTTAGTTCAAAGAGAAGTGTCCCAATTGGTTCATTTGGTCTTCGTTTGTCAAAATAAGTAAGTGTTAATGGAAGAAGCTCATTTAATTCTCCACCTTTGTCATAATGTTCAAAAAACGTTTTATTGTCTTTGAAAAAAATCGTTGGTTTAGCTTCTAAATTTGCAAGTCCAACTGAATCTACAAAGTGAGTCATTTGATAAAATAAACCATCAAACCATTTAATTCTCTTTTCTATTCTTGTTTTAGAGGTGTCACCCAAAATATTGTCAAAGTATACAAACTCCTTAAATACAAAATCTCTTTGAGTTGTGTCATAAGTCTTACCCTGAAAATGTTCGCAAAGTAATTTCATTTTCGCATAAAATTGTTCTTCGTCCTTTGTCCAGCCTTTTGTTTGAGCAAAAGAGGAAGTTGTCAGAATTAGGAATAGTAAAGTTTTAAATAGTTTCTGAATTGTCATTTTTATACTGGGCTTAATATAGTGCAGTGCAATGTTGTGTGCTTGTGCCTCTTCTCGATTATACTTTTAGTTTTAAAAAATTCAGGTCGTTTATTTTGTCCCATTTAAAAATGTAATCCTGTTTAAGTACTAGGTCAGAGTCATAAGGTTTTGCAGTTTTATATTGTAATACTTTTCCTGCTTTATATTCTTTGTTGTGTCGAAAATCAAAATCCGCTGTGTCAGTTGAATAATTGTCTTGGTCACAATAATGAGAATGATCTGTCGCTAGAATAAAATAACAAAGATCAATGTCGTGGCTTTTGTACATTTCAAGATTTGAAATGTCTTTGAAAACATCGTAACGATTATTGGGTTCTCTATGGTTGTCCTTCTTAAAAAACTTTAACTCAATGGCTGCCTTTGTCAAGCTGTCGTCGTCTTGATATTTTAATAATAGGTCAACTCTTGCTCTGTCAGTTTTGCTTTTAATACTTGTTCCATTTAGTGAAATGTAGGTCTCGAATTCAAGGTGAAATTTATCAGCGAGGCGGAATTCATATAGTTGCCCTATTGTTTTAAGGATGTGTCCAAATTCAAGTTGGAATGCACTTTCATTTCTTGCTGTCAGCCCGCCAAAAGCAAGTTTATGAGTTAACAATTTATACGCTGTCTCAATAATTTCTTCTGTTAGTTTAACTTGATTTTCTTTTAGCATTTGTCAGGATGAATATTGAATAGTGTAAGGTTTATTGACATAGCACACAACTTTTCAATTTACGAAAAAAAAACCTAAAAACATTCGAAAATCCAACCCTACAAAGCAGATATGCGCATTTGTTTTGCGTTTTTTAAGTATCTCAAAATACACCAATCCATCCATCACCCTACCGGGGAAAACCCCGTATTTCACTACTCACTTTGTGCGGCTTGCAAATGTGCCTGACTTGGTGCGCTGGGTGTATGGTTCTGAAATTAGAACAAATGTTTGTTTTATTTTCAAACAAAGTTTATTTTTGCCCTCCTGAACTTTACTAAAAAATTAATATGAACATAAAACTGTCACAAAAGCAAATAGGTCAAAGGATAACTGAACTTCGTAAAATGAAAGGGTTGTCTCAAGAAGATTTGGCGAAAAGTGTTAAGATTTCAAGACCATCTTTGGCTCAAATAGAGTTGGGAAACAGAACGGTTGATGTTCTTGAATTTCAACGATTGTCTATGGTATTAGGATTTTCTTTAGATGATTTTGTATCTAAAGATTTTTCTGCTAATCAAGATTTGGAAGCCAAAGACGAAAAAAAATCAAAGAAGGCGAATGAACGAATTTCTGTACCGTCATTGCAAGTCGGCAAGTTTAAAAATGTGTTGTTGTATATTCTTGAACGCTGTGCCGGCAAACCGAATGTTGGTGAAACGGTGCTTTACAAGCTGCTTTATTTTTCCGACTTCAATTATTATGAATTGTATGAAGAACATTTAACTGGTGCAAAATATCGCAAACTGCCTTATGGACCGGTTCCACAAAAGTTAGATAGTATCGTTTTACAAATGATTGATAAAGGTCAGTTGCAAAGAGTGAAAACAGAATATCATGGCTATCCTCAAATCCGTTACCTGCCTTTGGTGAAAGCCGATTTAACCGAATTGAAAGCAAGTGAGAAAGAAGTAATTGATAGAGTGATTCAACAACTAAGTGATTGGAGTGCTGCTGCCATAAGCAACTATTCTCATAAGGATATGCCTTGGTTAGCTTCAAAAGAAGGAGAGGAAATAAATTACGAATTAGCTTTTTACAGAGATGCTCCTTTCTCGGTGAGAAACTACGGCGACGAAATTGAACAACAATGACCTTTGATGAACTTGTTGAATTTAATAAGGATTTAAAAAACCTATTGAAAAAATACAGAACACTGAACGAAGATTTGGAAGTGGTGAAAAAAGTATTGGAAGTAACACCGCAGGAAAGACCACCGTTTAGTTTTCGTATTGATAATTTGGGTTTGGAAACCTGTGTTATTAAAGTAAAAAAGATTGCCTGTAAAGCATTAAAAGGGCGTGGAGTAAATTCAGGGCTGAGATTAATTTATGCACACTTTGAAGCGGAATCAAAAATAACATTTATTGAACTTTATCATAAGACAATAGTTCGGTAATTTTTTAAGCAGCGATACGTCCAATATCAAGGCATTGGTAGTAAAGCCTGTTTATTTTTTTGCAACTCAGGTCTAATTCTAAGTTTGAAAAAATTGTTTCCGTCAAATATTTATTATAAAAGTACTGTTTGATGTTGTGCA